>Ga0209373_10000329_pt1 | contig 87729 bp, 88 predicted proteins | sample Higcelweek5metaG_FD_187173 | JGI IMG/M metagenome (GOLD analysis project Ga0209373, IMG submission 187173) | Freshwater pond sediment microbial communities from the University of Edinburgh, under environmental carbon perturbations - High... | ecosystem: Environmental > Aquatic > Freshwater >...
TTTTAAAAGGTTCGTGTGGTATAAACGATTCGGCAGAGGATGTTTTTATTGATTCCGTATATTTTGTACATATTGTTATTCTATATTTTTAGCTTTCTTTTTGCAATGTGTTATCTACAATAAAGAAAGTAATTGAATTTAATCCAATTTCCACTGTTTCTAATTTTTTTATTCCAACAAGCGTTAATTTCTCCAATGGATATCTTCTTGGATGCTTTACTATTAATGTTCCTTTAAATTCTTTTGTATTAGGATCTCTAACACCATTTAACATTTGTGCTGCCATATTTATAACCCTTTCCATCTTGAAAAGATTCTTTGTATTGTAAAGCTTGTATGGAGGATCCATAAATACGATATCAAAAGATTGTCTTTCTTCGTCATTGATTTGTTTAAAGAGATATTCTTCCGCCTTAGCTTTAATGATATCTACTTGTGGTAAGAAACCTGTGTACGCGACATTTCTTTTGAGCACAAATTCGGCATTTTTTGATGCATCTACTACGGTTGCTTCAGCGGCGCCTCTGGAAAGTGCTTCTAAGGCAAATGAGCCGGCACCTGCATAGAGATCTAGAACTTTCTTTCCTACTACATCCTCTCTTAATATATCGAAGATTCTAACTTTCATTCTGTCAGTTAAGGGTCGGGTTGTTTTAGGAATATCGATTCTATAGTTTTTTGCTTTTCCACCAGTGATTCGTACAAATGTGTTAATTGTAGGCTCTTTGCCTAATAATCGCTTCTTAAGAAATGTGTCCTCTCGCTCCTCAAATTCTTCAGGAGTTTCGACTTTCCACTTCTTTTTGTCTTTTCTTATTTTTTTGAATGATTCAATTTTTAAACTCATGGCATGTATTATACTACAATTAATCAAGTTTTAGGCCATTTAGCTTCAATCCTTCATAATATGTGTGAGTGACTGTATCTTGGAATTGAGCTACATTAGACCATTCACTTACAGCATCTATAGTGTCCCAGAATCTAATATGCCAGTAAAGGGTTGTATTGGTTTGGATTAATTGGGTTCCATCATATTCATATGATGGGGATCTTTGCCCGCTTATTGCTGTAGTTGCTACTTTCCCAGAATCCCACATAACTGTGCCTGTAAATAACGGACTTGAGTTTACTTCTATTTGATATGCCGTTGCATTATCACTGTTCGCATCTGAGTAAAATGCGGTAAGTGATGGTGGAACGTGGGTTAAGACAACTGGATTTACGGTTCCATTTGTTTGCAAATCTGTTGGTGTATTCGGTGGCGCTTGCATTATGAATGAGTTTATTTCCGACCAACTGCTTTCTTTTGATCCAATACTATTATCATCCCAAAATTTTATTCTCCAATAGTATGTTGAGCCTGCGTTTAGTGAAGATCCGGAATATGATACATCTTGTGATCTGTTTCCATTGGTTACTCCCGGGGTATATTCTGTTTTGGTTGAATCCCACATTACTGTTCCAGTGAAGTCAGCGGTTGTATTTACTTGAATTTGGTAGTATTGAGCGACATCTGCTACATTTCCGTCTGTATATATTGCTGAGAATTCTGGTGTTGTATCGGTGACGTTTAATGGATTTGAAAGTCCTTCAACAAAAGGATTCCCGGGTATGCTAGGTGTGATGTTTCCAATCTGCTCTGATCCAAAGGTTATTGTTTGTGATGTCTTCTTTTGTGCATATATGACCGTTGTATATGGAGGTATGTTTGAACCTGTATCTGATGTTACTGTGCACGAATGGGTATGCGTTGAATCTGCATAGGTAGTTCCTGCGCCACCACCATCTGCAGATCCTGATGGTGTCCCTGTTGTTGTAGAAACATCATGTAAATGAGTTGTTGCTCCACCTGTGGCTCCATATGTAATTGCGCCTCTGGGGAATTTGTTGTCTAGTGCTGTATATCTACTCCAACCTAATGGAGGGAGAATGGTTGTTGCTATGACATTGTTTACAGTAACATACTGATCCGTGTTTGCTTTTGCAAATACTACATCTAAGTATGGTGGTAAGTTTGATACTGTTGTTGGAGTTGCACTTGCTGAGTCATGTGTATGGCTTGATGAAGCATATGTGCCAGAAGATCCAGAGGCTGTTTGGCGTCGTGTTACAACAATCCCTGATCCACCAGCAGAAGCGGGGGCACTACTATATGCTCCCTCTGCGTATCCTCCTCCACCTCCACCTGTATTGGTACCTCCTGCTGTTCCTTGATATGCATTACCTCTTCCATCCCATGGTGATCCCCATATTGCGACCACATATCCACCAGAACCACCACCTGTTGCTCCTCCTGCTCCTCCTGGAATATCGCCGTAAGTTCCAACACCTCCCGATCCTCCTCCAGCTCCATATCTTACCCCATTGAATGGACTGACTGTTCCAGCTGCTCCTGGGTTTGTAGGATTGCTTCCAATTCCACCTGTCGCTCCATATCCTGTTCTTGCTGTATATCCTAATGCCGTCGAATTCTGATCGCTTCCACCGATCACTATTGAGTAATTACCAGTTGTTAAAGCTACCCCGGTATTGTATAAAACTTCTCCTCCATTTCCACCACTTGAACCTCCGTTTGGATTTCCTCCTGTACGGCCTCCTGCTACTATGAATACATCGACTGTTCCAGAGCCAGCTACTGTTAGAGTACCACTGGAGGTAAAAGTGTTGTAAGTATATGATCCGTCTGTTGTAACAGTTCCTCCTGTTGTTGAGAATGAATTTAAGAGAGATTGGGTATCACTTGCTGTCCCAGTAGTATATCCAGTAGTGGTAGAATGCGTATGTGTACCAGATCCTCCTGTTGAACCATATGTATCTTTTGCTTGTACGAACCTATCATCCAAACTTGAGAATCTAGTCCATCCTGAAGGAGTTGAAGTATTAAATATGGAGATTAATCCTTGCGAGAACAAGAAGGTGTTACTGTAACACGCAATCATTCCTTCGTATGGTGGTACCACAGTAGTACTAAGTAAGGTAGCTCTTAGACTTGTATGCGTATGTGTTATGGTGGATCCTCCTAAAACACCACCACTTGTTCCAGCTACACTTGTTGTATTAATTGAAGAAGAAGTACATATGGCATCACTGTGAGTATGACTTGTACCACCTCCTGTGGTTCCATATGTAGTTCCTCCATAAAGGAATTTGTTGTCTAGATCCGCTGCTCTTGTCCATCCAGTAGGACATGTTGTATCTGCGAACATAATTACACTTCCAGTCCATTCTGCTTCATCGTTGGTTGCGTTAGGATCTCCATAGTACATAAATATTGTTTTTCCACCATTTGGTATAGATGGCACTCTAACCCATATTTGTGTAGATGATGTATTACATTTACCTTCAACCCAATACTGCAATCCAGTTGTGTCATCTCCATCCAAAAATCGTATATCATCACAATCAGCCTGCATTTTACCTGCACCAATCAAAGTAGCAGTATCCAATTCGACTAAGACATCCTCATTTGTAAGTGTTGAACCTGTAGAGTTACCGGCAACAATTGGATATCTATACCAGTTATCAAATAGTCCCCAAGTCGTTATTTTTACTGAGAATGATGCCGGAGATGACCATGCTCCATTTATACTTCCTATGCTATTGTTATCCCAGAATCTAATCCTCCAGTAATATGTAAAATATGGATTTAATGTTGATCCAGCATATGATATGTCTTGTGATCTGGCACCGTTAGATACTGAAGGTGATAATGATGTTTGGGTTGAATCCCATACCATTTCTCCAGTAAATGAAGAAGAGGTATTTACTTGTATTTGATAGTGTATTGCCGAATCAGTAGCATCTGCATCTGTAAATATTGCACTAAATTCAGGGTTAATATCGTCTAATTCTGTAGGATTAGTTTGCCCTTCTGTTAAGAGATTTGTAGGGGCATTTGGGGGAGTATTTCCAACCTGTTCTGTTGTAGATGTTGTGGCTTGAGATGCTTTTCGTTGTGCATATATTACTGTGGAATATGGGGGTAAACTTGATCCAGTATCTGAAGCAGTTGTACATGAATGAGTATGTGTTGAATCGGCATAGTTTGTACCTATTCCTCCTCCATCAACTGTTGCAGATGGGCCTCCTGTGTTTACTGTAACATCATGAACATGGGTAGTAGCTCCACCTGTGGTTCCGTATGTAGCAGAACCTCTCGGGAATTTGCTATCCAAGGCAGTAAACCTGCTCCATCCTAATGGAGGTATGGCTGATGTAGCAATTACATTATCTTCGGTTACATATTGATCAGTATTTGCTTTTGCAAAAACCATATCTAAGTATGGAGGAAGGTTTGAAACTGTTGTAGAAGTTGCACTATTTGATGTGTGAGTATGTGTCCCTGAAGCAACACTTCCTCCCCCACTTGGTATGGTTTGATATCTAATGATTACAATTCCAGAACCACCAGCAGCTGGACTTCCTTGCGAACCGCCGCCGCCGCCACCGTTGCCAGTATTTGCTGCGCCAGCACTACCATTATATACAGCATCGTTGGCGCCTCTACCACCAATAGCATATGAAACTGAACTTCCAGTAATACTAGAAGTAAATCCAGGACCACCAGCACCACCGGTCCAACTATCAGGGGCCGCAACACCAGGACCACTAGCACCACCACCTCCTCCACCAGAATAACGATTAGCCGCCCCACCATTATAACCTTGACCAGCAGTTCCAGAACCTCCACCACCCCATGACGCACCACCTCCTCCACCAGATCCACCGCTAGCACCCCAACCGTAACCACCACCTATTGCTGTTAAGCCATTAAATGAAGAGTTTAGTCCTGAAGACGCACCAACGGCTATAGGATATGATCCAGAAGGGAGAGTTACATTTTCGTTATGAAGTAATCCACCGCCACCACCACCACCACCAGATAGGTTATCTCCTTTTGATCCCGACCCACCAGCACCAACAATTAAGTAATCAATATTTCCGGAGCCTGTCGCAGTGAATGTCCCACCAGAAGTAAATGTATGAACCGTATATCCTCCTGCGTATGCTGGTGTTGATCTGGGATTTAATCCATTTGAATCTGTATATGTTACGGTTCCACCTGTAGCACTAAATTGAGGATATACGGTTTGAGTATCCCCAGTAGTCCCAGTAGTATATCCAGTTGTTGTCGAGTGAGTATGTGTAGCTGATCCCCCAGTTTCGCCATATGTAGATTTGGCTTGTACAAACCTATCATCTAATCCGGAATATCTAGTCCATCCCGAAGGAGTTGAAGTATCAAATATAGAGATTAGACCTTGAGAGAAGAGGAATGTATTACTGTAGCAAGCAATCATTCCTTCATATGGAGGCACAACAGTTGCGCTAAGTAGTGTAGCTCTTAAACTTGTATGAGTATGGGTTATGGTAGTACCTGTAAGTGATCCCCCTATTGTACCTGCAATGCTTGTAGTAGATATTGAAGAAGAGGTACATATCGCATCACTGTGAGTGTGTGAAGTTCCTCCACCAGTAGTACCGTATGTAGTTCCACCGTAGAGGAATTTATTATCTAAATCTGAAGCTCTAGTCCACCCAGTTGGACATGTAGTATCTGCAAACATAATGACATTACCAGTCCAAGTTTGTTCAGCATTTGAAGCATTAGGATCTCCATAATACATGAATATGGTCTTTCCTCCATTAGGTAATGAAGGAGCCCTAACCCATACTTGTGTAGATGAAGTATTACATTTACCTTCTATCCAATATTGTAAAGATGTAGAGTCATCGCTATCAAAGAATCGAATATCATCACAATCAGCTTGCATTTTTCCTGCTCCAATCAAAGTAGCTGTATCCATCTGTATTAATACATCTTCGTTGGTAAGAGTTGAGCCAGTGGTATTTTCTGCTAATACAGGTTGTTTGTATTGTAAATATGCATTTTGCCACGAAGTTACAATTATATTAAACTGCCCGTTCGCAGTTGTACCTGGCGTTCCCATATCATCCCAGAATTTAATTCTCCAGTAGTATGTAAAATATGAATTTAATGTAGAACCTGCATAGGTTATATCTTGTGATCTTACTCCATTAGCCAATGCCGGAGATATGGCGATTTGAGTAGAATCCCACATAATAGCACCTGTAAAGTCTGAAGCAGTATTTACCTCTATTTGATATGCACTTGCAGTATCCGAACCATTTGGATCATTAAAAATGGCACTGAATTTTGGAGTAAAGGTTGTAAGATTTGCAGGATTGGTAGCACCTTCCGTAAGGAGACCAGTTGGAGCAGTTGGGGCTGCATTTGTAGTAAATTGTGCTACTGATGATAGTGTTCCTTGGGTATCATTGCTATCCCAGAATCTAATTCTCCAATAGTAGGTAGTCCCACCTTGTAGTGTAGAACCTGCGTATGAAATATCTTGTGATCTGGCTCCATTTGCCAATGCAGGAGATATAGTTGTTTTTGTAGAGTCCCACATAACTGTTCCTGTAAAGTCTGAAGCAGTATTCACCTCAATTTGATAATAGTCACCCGTGTCTGTTGTATTTACATCATTAAATATTGCACTGAATTCTGGGGTAAAATCAGCTATTTTTGAAGGATCTGTATCACCTTCGGTAAGAAGATTTGTAGGTTCACCTGGTCCTATGTTTGTAGTAAATTGTGCAGTTTCAGTAGGTCCAGGAGTTCCTTTATCATCCCAGAACTTTATTCTCCAGTGATATGTTATTCCATCCTGTAATGCCGAACCTGCATACGAAATATCTTGTGATCTAACACCATTTACTATGGTTGGTGTGAGTGCAGTTTGTGTTGAGTTCCACATAACTGTTCCAGTGAAGTTTGAAGCAGTGTTTACCTCTATCTGGTAGTGAGCGCCTTCATCTGAGGTATTAGGATCACTAAATATTGCACTGAATTCAGGTGTTAAGTTTGTAACACTGGCTGGATTAGTAGTTCCCTCTGTAAGCAAATCTGTTGGAGTATTTGGCGCTGCATTCATTGTAAATTGGGCTGCTGGATATGTACTTTGCATACCATAGTTATCAAAGAACATAATTCTCCAGTAGTATGTTGTCCCATATTGTAATGTAGAACCTGCGTAGACAATATCTTGGGATCTTGCGCCATTAACTACTGTTGGGGACAGTGCTGTTAGCGTAGAATCCCACATCGTCGTTCCTGTGAAGTCAGAAGCTGTATTAACTAAAACTATATATGAACTTCCGACATCAGTTGTATCGGGGTCATTGAAAACTGCACTGAAATGTGGAGTGAGATTTGTTAATCCAATTGGGTCGGTAGAACCATCTGTAAGTAGATCAGTTGGATCTGAAGGAGGTGTATTCATAGTAAACTGAGCAGTAGCGGACCAAACACTAGAAAGAATTCCTTGAGTTGTATTGTCATCCCAGAATTTTATTCTCCAATAGTATGTAGTACCATATTCTAAGGCAGTTCCACTATAATCAAGACCCTGGGATCTTACTCCATTTGCGACAGTTGGAGAGAGCGAGGTTTGTGTTGAATCCCACATTACTGTACCAGTAAAATCGGAAGCTGTATTTACCTCTATTTGGTAGTAACTTGCGGAATCTATTGAATTTGGATCATTGAATACTGCACTAAAATCAACAGGATAATTTGTTATTCCTATTGGATCGGTTTGTCCTTGGGTTTGTAATGCGGTTGGTGCAGTTGGTGCTTCATTTTTTCTCTCCTCTGAATTGAATGTTATGGATTGTGATGTTTTCTTTTGTACCAGTATTGTTTGGATATATGGAGGAATATTTGTTGCAGTTCCACTTGTTGTTGCTGTTGTTGTATGTGTGTGTGCCCTTGGTACTGATGCTGTAGTAGCGGCGGTTGAACATGTTACTGAACCACTATATGCACCGGATGTTCTAGCTGAAATTGAATGAGTATGGGTAGCTGATCCACCCGTTGTTCCAAAGGTTGTTGCGCCAAATGGGAAATACCCATCAAGTGCTGAGTATTGTGTCCATCCCATTGGAGGAACAGAATTGACCATTTCTATTATTCCAGAAGGTGCTTTTATATCACTATTCGCTTCTCCATATATTGTATTTTTGTAAACAGGTGTTTGATTTCCAGTACCCGTGGCAAAGGCCGCAAAAGTATGTGTATGTGTTGCAGAAGGTGTCGCAGTAGAACCAGATATACATGTTCGCGAAGCACTTAGGCTAGATGTTGCAACTGCTGTAACTGTATGAGTGTGTGTTGTGGTAGTACTGGTTCCACCATATGTGGCTTCTCCTCTTGGAAATTTGCTATCTAATGCTGCGAATCTTGTAAATCCAGTTGGAACTGTAGATGCAAATATTGAAACAGAATTTTGCTTTGCAACTAACTTGCTATTTGAACAAACAATCATATTTAAATACGGTGGAAGTGCAGTTACTGAAGGAATTACAAAGGAAACATTGTTGTGGCTATGTGCACCCGCTTGTCCCAATCCTGCACCAATATTTGTCGCGGTACCTGTTGAGACTGTTGAAGTGGCTCTTGTAAGAGTAGGATGACTATATCCAGTTGCTCCCCCAGTTCCACCATAGGTTGTAGCAGGATATGGATATCTTTGGTAGAAATCCCCTCCAGAAGCTGATTCTGCTGTCCAACCAGAATCACAAGCAGCATCTTTCATAAGGATGAATTTTCCAGCCCATGCCTCTTCATTATTCCCTGCTGAGGGATTGCCGTAGTACATATAGATGGTTTTTCCACCTGCAGTTAATGAAGGAATCCTAACCCATACCTGTGTAGTAGCAGTATTACATCCACCCTCAATCCAATATGCTAAATATGTATTGTCATCACTATCTGTGAATCTCAAGTCAGCACAAGTGTTTTCAAGCTTACTTGCACCAATTAAGGTCGCAGTATCAATTTCTATTAAAACTTCCTCGTTGATTAACTCTGCACCACTGTTTGCTACCGCAATAGATTTACGATATAGCCAGCTTCCATCCTTCCAACCTAGAACGTCCTCTTTGTCTTTTGAAATGAAATAATAGGCAAGGCCAGCACCAGCTACAAGTAGAGTCGATATACCTATCAGGATTGTTTTCTTGGACAGTTTCATTAGTATATATATTACCAGAAACTATGCTTTTTCTCTCGTAATTTCATACAAAATTATACTGGCACAATTTGCTACATTTAGAGACTCTTTTTTGCCTCTCATAGGTATGAAGATTCGTTTATCACATCCTTTTAATATTGCTTCATCAACACCCATTTTTTCATGCCCTAAAACAATAGCTACTTCATTAGGATATTCTACTTTTTGAAAGTTTTCTGCGTCATCGGTAAGCTCGATGGAATATATTGGGATATTCTTTGCTTTTAACTCATCTAAAGCCTCTTGAGTAGTATCATAATGTTCAGAATCAACCATTTCTGTGGCGCCTAATGCAGTTTTATCTAGCTTAGGATTATCTATTGGAGATGTCATTCCACAGAGATATATTTTCTCAACACTCCCTGCTCCATCCGAAGTTCTAAATATACTTCCTACATTAAATACCGATCTTATATTGTCTAAAACAACATGAATTTTCATCTAAAAAGATTCTCTAAAATATCATCGACGCTATTATCCGTTATTAGTAGCTCTCTTGCAACCTTTCTTGCTTTCTTTAATGTTTCTAAATCGTGTATTGAAGCTACCTTGAAGTTTGGAATACCTGATTGTCTAGTGCCATATACCTCTCCAGGTCCTCTTCTTTGTAGATCATAGTCTGCGACTTCAAAACCTGATGGATGTGAGGCAAAGTATTGTAATCTCTCCATCACATCGGGATCTTCCGTAGTTTCTTGGCCTGGTATGACGTAACAGTAGGATTGCATATCATTCCTACCTATTCTTCCTCTAAGCTGATGTAATTGTGCTAATCCAAATCTTTCAGCATTTTCTATGACCATCATTGTGACGTCGGGTATGTCTATACCGACTTCTATAACGGTTGTAGATATTAGAATATTATATTTCTTCTCTCTAAAGTCATTTAATATTTGCTCTTTGTCTTTGGGTTTAAGTTTGCCATGCATAAAGGCTACTTTCATATCTGAATATTTTTCTTGTAGTGCGTTGAACTCATTTAAGACTGACTTAACAGCTGTCTTTTCGGATTCTTCAATGAGTGGATATATGACAAAGGCTTGTTCTTTGTATTTTGAATCTTTTACTTTCTTTACAATCCAATCAAAACAATCATTTCTCTTGGTATATGGTGTGTAATATGTTTTGATCTCTTTTCTGTCTGCAGGCTTTTCTTTAATTTCTGATACATCTAAATTCCCAAAGAATATCTCAGTTAAACTTCTAGGAATTGGGGTTGCGGTCATTGTTAAGTAATGTGGGGTATTTTTTGTTTTGGTTTTTAAATATTTCCTTTGCTCTACTCCAAATCTGTGTTGTTCATCTATTACGACCAGGTTTAAATCCGAGGGTAATTCTTGTTGGTAGAGAATTGCGTGGGTACCAATTATTAATTTGTTATCAGCATTGGTGACTGTTTTCTCAGATGAAATACAAAGTTCAACTTGGAGATCAAAATGTTTAAAGAGTTTTTTGAATGTATCAAAATGTTGGGTGGCTAATACCGTGGTTGGGGCTATTAGTATGGCTGAATAGCCAGCGCTAATTGTGTTTAATATTGCTATTGCTGATACAACAGTTTTACCACTTCCTACATCTCCATTGAGTAGCCTATTCATTGGCTTCTCTTTTGATATCTCATCGAGAATTATTTCCAAGGAGCTATTCTGATCATCAGTGAGTGTATATGGTAATGATTTTATGAATTGATTAGTTAATTTTGCATCTATCTTTATCGCTTTTGCTTTTTCTTTTTTCTGCTCTGATATTTCCTTTTCAATTCTAAACGCAATTTTTAACATTTCATCAAAGGAAAGTCTTTCTCGAGCAGAGATGATTTCATCATTAGTTTCAGGAAAATGAATTTTTTCAATTGAATCTGGGAGTGTAAGGAGATTGTTTTGTACTAATATCCTACTATCTAAAGGATCTGTTATTAATTCCTTAATATCTGGTTTTAGTTCTTTAATCTTTGTTCTAAGAATCCGAGATGAAAGCCCTTTGGTTTCTGAATATACACTGATTAATTTACCTAAATGGGTTTGTTGAGATACATCATCTTTTAACTTCTCAATCTTTGGGTTATATATATTTCTTTTACCTGCTTTTAAAGTGACTTGGGCATTGAAAAGGTAAAGTTCTCCTATGTCTAATGTTTTGGAAAGATATGGTTGGTTGAAATATATTAGGCTGAGTGAGCCAGTATCGTCTTTTACTTTTACTGTGGTTATCTGCTTTTTAAATCGAGTATAGAAGGTTTTAACACTTACAATCTCTGCTATGAATGTGCCTTTTCCTGCAATTAGAAATTGCTCAATTGAGAGTACCTCTGAAGTGTCTTGATATTTGTATGGTATATGGAAAAGTAAGTCTTTGATTGTAAAGATATTTAGCTTCTCAAATTTAGAAGCTAAAGCCTCTCCTATTCCTTTGATTTGGGTGATATTGGAATTTGAATCCATTCCCTATTATATATTAATAAGGGTGAGAATAATTGGAACAAGTATTCCACCTAGTAATATGATAGCTGTGGCCACATTGATAACGTTACGAATTTTTTTGGATGTTTCTCTTTTCATATTGATTATATTATCAATTTTTTTGATGCTTTAAAATAGTTTTTAATATTCTTGCCTTTGTACTTTGAGAATTTACATGTTGTAGTGCACCCATACTCTGATGAACTTTATCTTTTTGTGTCTTTATCTCCACCATATCTCCGGTTTGCAGCGTCTGACCTAGTCCTGCTGCTTTTCCATTTATTTTTACCCCTACTGCACTATTCCCTATTTGTGAGTGTATTCGATATGCAAAATCTAATGCAGTATCCCCTTTTGAGAGAGGAATAATTTCACCTTTTGGAGTAAATGCAAAGATATCTTCTTGGAAGAGGTTTATATTGATAGGCGTATCTATGTTGGTATCCCTATTTTTAATATTTAACTGTATTGCGTTATGTACTTCTTCTACCCAACTGTATTTGTCTGTTGGATTTGCATATTTACTTTTACTAACTTTGTAGGCAATGTGTGAAGCTTTACCATATGTATTGGTGTAATGCATTGCTTCAGTAAGAATCTGCACTTCTATTTCTAATGGAGAAATATCTTTAAATTTCACTAAACTATGAATTGATTTGTAACCGTTCTTTTTAGGTGTTGAAATGTAATCATCAAAAAATTCTGTATTAAGCTCGCCGGAATCCATGAGTTTTTCTAATACATAAAAACAATCATCCTGAGTTTTGGTAACACATCTAAATGCTATCAAATCTGTGATGGATCTAATGTTGGGATTCTTCCACTCTTTCTCATATTTCTTTAGCTTATTGTAAACACTATATTTACTTTTTATTCTTCCAGTTATTTCTACATCTAATCCATCTATATTTCTCTTTAGTAATGCTATGTATTTTTTTAATAACTTATTATCAATATCCGCTTCTAAATATTTTTTGTTAATTGCTTCATATTCAACCGGTTGGGTTATTTCAAATACCGTTTCATCAATTTCTTTTTTCATATCTCCCAAGTCTAGGTATTCAGCAATATCTGAATATATGGTTATTGCTTGTCTTAAATATAATTTTTGTTTTTCGGGTTTAAAATCTTCAATATGTTTGACCTTTTCTAACACACTAGCGAGTTTAATAATAACTGACCTTAGGTCTTTTGCATTATTTAATATGTACTTGGTTATGATTTCATCCTTAGTATCTTCATTCTTTGTTGTTGCTTCGATATGTCTTACACCTTTTACAATACTTAGTATCTCGTCGTTGAATGTTTCATCTGGCTCTGCATCATGTAATATTGCAGCTATTATTGTAGTTGCATCAAATCCTAGCTCCGTAACGATCAAGGCTGTTTTAAGTAAATGCTTAATCAGGGAGCTATCTCGTCCTTCGATGTATTCCATTGCCTTAGCTATATCTTTCGAAAAGGCTCTTGGGCTTTTTTGTAATATCTTCTGTTGTATTTTTTCTAATTCTTCCATAATTAAAAAATCCCCATGTTGGGGATTAATATTTAAAATATTTTTTCCCCTGGAGTTATGTCTTTACTGTTATATGACATAGCTGTTTTCCTACCTTGAGTAATAGTGATGGGTAGGAATCGATATCAATCTTGGAATCCCAATCTGATATCTTTTCATTGTTAATCTTTACGGCACCTTGATCAACTAATCTTCTAGCAATGGATTTGCTTCCCGCAAAACCAATTACTACTAAAAGTTCTCCAATCTGAAAGACTGCTTTTTCTACCTTTATCTCTTGTATCTTTTCACTGTCTTCTTTGTTTTGGAATACTTCTTGGAAATATTGTTGTGCCTTTAGAGCTTCTTCCTTTGATGTGATCTCTTCTGTTACTCTTAATGCTAATTCTTTTTTAAGTACCATTGGATTTTCGCCAGAATCTAATCTCTTCTTGTAGGTTTCTAATTCTTCTAATGTGGCTATTGTTAATATTTCAAATCCTATGAGAATCATTCCATCGGTGAAGGTCATGACCTTGCCATATATATCTTCAGGTTTATCATCCATTCTAATCATATTCCCAGTGGTCTTTCCCATCTTGTCTCCATTTGGATCTTCAAGTAATTTTCCAGCTAGTACTATTTTTTCTTTTTTAAGGTGGTTCATAACCATGTCTCTACCGGAGAGCATATTGAAGAGTTGGTCATTCCCTCCTATCTCAATATCTATATCCATCATTACGGAATCATATCCCTGCATTAATGGATACAAGAATTCATTTAGGTGAATTGGTTTGTTAGCTTCTAATCGCTTTTGGAACATATCTCGTTTTAAAAGTTGTTGTACTGTGAATTCGGATGCGAGGTTTACTATGTCTCCAAAGTTTAACTTCTCTAACCATGTGCTGTTGTACATTACTTCTACTGGATTCTCTTCATTCTTCATATCTATGATGTGAGATGCCTGCTCTATATATTTTTTCATATTGTTTTCGACATCTTCCTTTGTAAGCATCTTTCGGGTTGCTGCTTTGTCAGTTGGATCCCCTATTCTTGCGGTAAAATCTCCAATGAGGAATATGACATGATGTCCTAACTTTCTAAAATCTTCTAATTTTCTCATTCCTACACTATGCCCTATGTGTAATGTTTCTCCGGTAGGATCAAAACCTTGGTATATGTTTAATCGTTGTCCTGAGAGTAATTTTTCTTTTAGTGCGTCTTTGGAAGGGAGTATTTGTTCTACTCCTTTTTCTAATATTCTTTGTATTATTTCGGGATCGGTTTTTACTGTTGTCATGACGAGATTATTATATATGGAATTGATTGCTAGAACAAGGTAAGGAAAGTATAATTATGGGCTATGACAGATGATGTTACCATTCCAAAAACAGAAGAATATTACAAAAATGAAGCCTTTGAACTAATCTCGACTATGATGGAACGAGGGTATAATGATCTCCACTTCACTAACCTCCCATATGTAGCAGAAGCGAATCCCAAGTTTATAAATGGAGTTATTGATGGTGAGAATGCGAAAAAAATAGAAGCGGCTTTCACTAAGATCTTTTATCCAGTTACTACGGTTTCTGAAACTTCTGTAGATCTATATCTTGATAATGTACAAAGCTGTGGGCATATCGTTGCTCAAGCTCTAAATATGAATATATTTGCTTTAGGATGTACTGTTTCGTTTTTGCTCTCCTTTTATAGAAATTCAAACAATCAATTTGTTAGTTTTGTTCAACACAGGGTTCCCAAAAGTAAGTCTATTAAAATGGGAGCTCTACGCTCCTATCCTTCCCCGGAGGTTTTTCTTTTTGGGAAAGAAGTTCTTGATGTATATTTTGAACAAGATGGTTGTTAAAATGAACAAAGAAGAATATAATTATAGGCCATGTCAGAATTAGCATTAGAAACAATCGAAGAAGTCAAAGAGTTAGCTTTAAATAAGGATCAAATGATTCGAGAACTTGAAACGCTGACATCTTTAACTTTTACTGCGCCTAAAAGAGAATTTTGTGTTCAACTAGCAACTAACGGCTATTTCACACAGCCAGACCTTGCTCAAGAAGACTTACCTATACCTGAAACACTTGGTGCATTACCTACAGTTGCTCCTACATGTGAACTTAGTGTCCTAGTACCAGCTAACGAGGATAATATTACTTTTGATGAGTTATGTGCATTAAAAGCGGCTTTGTCTGAGAGTAAGTTGGTTGAGGACGATTTTTCAATACTATTTTCTCCTAAAATTCTTGCAAAATTTAATATATCAAGCGGAAGTTTTGAACTTGGAGTCTCTTGGCATCAACATAATTATGCTTATAAATATAGTCCCAAAACTGGGATTATGTTCATACTTTGTGAGAATATGAATAAAGAGAGCGACAAAACCTTAGGAAAACCAATTACAAGCAAAATTCCTGTAAAGGATGCTAGGATTGTTATTATGTTAAGAGATATTATACTTAGAAGACAAGTTGAGAAAATAACGATTTAATAATATAAATACAATTTATGACAGATAAAGTACTAGATCAAGAACAAATAATTGAATATGCACAACTTGTTCAAGAGCTTGACCCCCTAAGTGCTCAGGTTGAAGTTTTGAGAGATCGAAATATTCGGGTTCCAATTTTTTTCTATGATAATATGGTTTTGAGCCCAGAAAATCTTTCTGAAGAGGAAATGGCGTCTCTCGAAGAAAATTTCGAGGGGATTCAAATTAGCAGAGAGGTAAAAGAGACCTTTGTGAGTTGCACAGTATCACAAAGCCGATATAACTTAGTATTCCAAACAGAAACATATGGATTTTATTCCACTTTCCCAATTTTTGGATATGTAATAAATCCATTTTACGAAATATATGAAGGTAATTCATCAAAAGGAAAAGTAGATTTGCAAAATGGTGTTTCAGAAGATATTCATAAAAAGATTATATGTCTTCGAGATATTGCATTAAAAAAGATAGAGGTTAAGCTTTCTGGAAATTAAATCCATTTAGAGGTATTTCTTGTTTTTCAATTTGTCAGGTAAACACTGTTGATCTGATTTCTTGTTAGCTAAATCATGATCATATTCATATCCTTTACCATATCCAATGTCTTTCATTAATTTTGTTTCAGGATTACGTATATTTAAAGGTACTGGAAGATTCCCATATATCTCAATATCCTTCTTTACCTCTAACTCAACCTTGTAAGCGGTATTGTCCTTAGGAGCCTTGGAAAGATATATGGCGAGTTGCATAAGCAGTGTCTCACATTCAGGCATACCCAATTTCTGACATGCCTCATACACACTGTTTGCTAATACCAATGCATTAGGATCTGCATTCCCTACATCCTCACTAGAGAATCTTAAAAGCCTACGAGCAATATATAGTGGATCTTCTCCCCCACTTAACATTCTACCTACCCAGTAACATGCAGCATCCGGATTGGATGACCTCATTGATTTGTGTATGGCAGATATGATGTTGTAATGCTCTTCTCCGGTTTTGTCATAGTAGACAGGTTTTTGTATGGCGGACATTAGGAGTTCTGTAGTTACCTTAGCTTTTTCATCTTTCTTTTGTGCCGATGTAGCTAATGTGGTAGCCATCTCTAAGATATTTAATGCTGAACGTATATCCCCATTTGAGAGATTTCCCATTATTTCTAATTCCTTCTTCCCTATACCAATATCTGGATATTCTTGTTTTGCAATCCTCTTTATGAGTTTTGATATATCTTCTTCCGTTGGCTGTTTGAATACAAATACTTTAGTTCTAGAAAGCAATGCACTGTTTACAGTAAATGATGGATTTTCTGTTGTAGCACCGATGAGTATGACTATTCCCTTCTCTACATATGGTAGTAATGCATCTTGTTGTGCTTTGTTCCATCTGTGTATTTCATCTAAGAAAAGGATTGTCTTCTTTCCATATTGTTGGTTATTTAATGCTACCTTTATGATCTTTCTTAATTGTTCTTTCCCTGCGGATACTGCCTGGAGCTTGTGGAAATCATAGAAGAGGTTGAGAGAGATGATGTATGCTAATGTAGTTTTGCCTGTGCCGGGTGGTCCCCAGAATATCATTGAGGGTATGTTGCCTGATTCTATGAACTTTCTAATGGGTCCATTTTCTCCTACGAGGTGTTCTTGACCTATGTAATCATCTAATGTCTTAGGCCTGTATTTTGATGCTAAGGGTTCGTATGCTGGCATATGTGTATTATACCACTGATAGTTGTAGTATAATCGTCGCAATCACCTAAAGTGATGAGATCTTTCTAAGGGAGAAGAAAATGAAAAGATTGTTTAAGAGTAAGAATTTTTGGTTTCTAGTAATTATATTAGTAGCTGGTTTTGTTGGAGGAATAGGGATATTCCTAATCGCTTCTTCTTAGGTCTCTGGGAGGAGATATTGCCTTAGTGCACATATATCTCCTCCCTTTGGTTTTCCTGCGAATTGAATTAAACGCCACCCTATAGTATAATATATGTATATCTATTAACTTTGTTTATAGATATATCTGCTCATTAAAAAGGATCTAGTTATCTCCTGTTTAGCTTGCTTAATACAATATGATTTTCACTGTATATGTGGAAGTTTTGTTGTGTTAAGTAAGTAAAAATTGTTAATCAAACCCCTACTGGGGAATTAGAAAAAGGAGAACATTATGGTTTTGTATTATGCAAGAATAGTTATAGAAATGATTTTGAACCCAATAGCAACCATTGTAGTAGCTCTCTTCTTCGCAGAATTTATTAAGTTCTCGGGGAAAATGAAATCAGAGCAAAAATGGAGCTCAGGAATTATTATGGTACTTATGTTGATATTTGTATCAACTTTACCAATTCCGCTTTGGGTCCGGCTAGTGATGGCAAGTTTTACATTTGTTCTAAATCTTCTTGATATTAAATATCTACCCAAAGAACCCGGGTATTTAAAAATTAATATCGCAGAAGTCATCACATCATTTATTTTAATTGCAGCTTGCAGTTTTCTAATAGCCATCAATTAAGACTAGATCACTTTTTTATTCCGAGAGGGTTATCTAAAAAATGACCCTCTCTGATCTAGCTATTCCTTCCCTTTGTAAATATACAATTCCTTTCCATTACTCAATTCCATCTTCTTCTCACCCTCCAATCCTTTTACATTATATATATACGAATATACTTCCCCACCCTTCTTAACAAATTCCTCTAGTTTAGGTCCTAATATCCCCATACTCTTCTCATCCAAAAAACAATATATCTTTGTAGCTTTAGAAATATCAACCTTAAAAACATTCTGAGCATCAAATATAATTTCTTTTTGTAATGGAAATCTAAATGTTCTAATTACATTCGCCCATATTATACTTAATGGAGAGATATCATATCCAATACACTTACCATGCCCTCTCTCATACATTTTAAATACCAATCTACCATCCCCACTACCCAAGTCAATAAATAGATCTTTCTTAGTAGGATCCATTAAATCAGCTATCTCATCTAAAACCTTAGAAGGAGTCTTAACCATTGGAGAAAGTAATGCATTAACTAATATGGAAAGAATTGTACAAAGGAACAGTAGTACAAAAGTAATTATAATCCCTAAGGTAATACCATTTAACATTGTGATATCATACTAATGTAAATTATATATCTAGATACATGATAGACGGAATTTTACTAATAGACAAGGAGGAAGGCATAACCTCATACGATGTTATTAGACGCCTCAAATATCTCCTACCAAGAAAATATAAAATAGGTCATGCTGGTACTTTAGACCCATTTGCAACAGGCCTCTTGGTTGTACTTGTTGGAAAAGCTACCAAGCTCATGGATACTATTCATGGATTAGAAAAGGAATATGAAGTAAAGGCAGAATTGGGATATGCAACGGATACACAAGATTGTACCGGAGAGAAAATTAATATCTCACCTACTCCATTAGAAATATCAAAGGAGGAATTAGAAGAAAATATTAAAAAGTATTTCATTGGAGATATATCTCAACTCCCACCACAATATTCTGCTAAGAAGATAAATGGACAAAAAGCATATGACTTAGCAAGACAAGGAAAAGAAGTTGAACTTAAACCAAAAAATATTCACATCTCCGAGTATGAGGTTATTAACTATGAATGGCCATTTGTTACATTCAGAATAGTTTGTTCTACTGGGACATATATTAGGACATTGGTAAATGATCTTGGAGAGAAGGTTGGAATCTATGCTACTGCTGTGGCACTTAGAAGAACTAGGATTGGAGAGTTTAATGTAAATGATGCAACATCAACAAAAGCTATCAATGAAGGCACTTTGGAGAGTATAATAGAGATAGATAAAGTAAAAGAGATATTAAAGATATGAACAAAGGAAAATTGTATGTAGTGGCTACCCCAATTGGTAATCTAGGAGATATGACATTTCGAGCAGTAGATATTCTTAAGCAAGTAGCCTTTGTTTTGGCTGAAGATACAAGAGAATCCTACAAGCTTATGCAACGTTACAATATCCCTACCCAATTAGTATCGTACAGAGATCAAAATCATGCGAGAATGATGGAAAAGGTATTAGAAAAATTAGATCTAGGACTCGACCTAGCATTGATTTCTGACTGTGGTACTCCACTCATTTCTGATCCTGGGTATAGATTAGTTAGAGAACTGAGATTTAAAGGTTATGAAGTTTTGGCAATTCCTGGACCTAGTGCATTGATATCTGCACTTTCGGTAAGTGGATTGGCTACAGACAGATTTACATTTTTTGGATTCTTACCTAAATCTGATGTTAGAAGAGAGAAACTACTAAGTGAATATGTCAGTTTAGAATCAACATTAGTATTCTATGAATCACCTAACAGGATGTTAAAGCTATTGGAGATGCTCAAGAAGGTATTTGGTGATGTTAATGTTAGTGTAGCTAGAGATATTACGAAGATGAGAGAGGCATATTTTGTTGGTAGTATTTCTAAAGTATTAACTGATATTAATGTAAATGATTTTGAAAATAATCCTCATGGGGAATATGTAGTTATGTTGGAGAACAAGGAAGATCAAGATTAAAGAAAGAGTGTTTTGTAATTTTCGTCTGTAACTGATTCTAACTTTTCCATTGATACCACTTTTATCTCTGCTGCTACCTCCATTATCTCTCTTACATCTGCTGGTTGTCCGAACTTCTCCTTTATTTTTTTATCCTTTCTTACTGATTGAGATGGTAACAATGGTCCATCAGTTTCAAAGAGTATTCTATCCAAAGGTACTTCCATTAATATTTCCCTTACATTTTCCCCACTAGGGTATGTAATGATTGCATTAAAACCCACATGGAAACCTAAGGCTAAGATATCCTCGATAAATGATATATCACCAGTATAGCTATGGAAGCTTCCTCTCACTTCTCCCTTGCCTTCCTCTACTAATATTCTTAATACATCTCTAACCGTATCTTTTCTACCTTGAATATCTCTAGCATGGATACTCAAAGGTAATTTGTATTTTTTTGCCAAGGCAATCTGTCTTCTAAACGAAAGTTTTTGAATTTCTTGTAACTCTTCTTGTTGGGCTCTTAATATACTTTGGTTTAAATTGAATTGAAAATAGTCCAGTCCTGTCTCCCCCACTGCTTTAACTCTTGCAATATTCTTCTCAAACTTATTTTCGAATTCATCCATATATCTGTTACAAAATTCGTAAAGATTTTTTGTTCTTCCTTTTAGTATTGTAGTTTCTTCAAATATTGTAGGATGTAAACCTAGCGCTACATCAATTATATCTGGGTATTTAGCTGAAATATCCAATGTCTCTTGTATGTCAATATTGTCAGTGGATTGAGTAAGGATATGCTTCCCACCATCTGAAACAAACCTCTCAACTATCTCGGTGAGATTCCTGTTTAATGGCTCTAGATTTAAATGTATGTGTGAATCGTGCATGGAAGAATTTTAACATATATTAGAGGGGAAATTACTACAAGATTTAGAAACTATAACTTCGAGCTTGTAATGTGGTAGAATATTCCTCGTCATGGGCAAAATAAAACAAAGAAACTGGTTGATCATAATAACCATATTCTTGGTGATAGTATCTGGGGCAGGTTTGTTCCTTTCGATACAACAAAAATTGTCATTTAACTCCTGTGCATATGGAGAAAATGTCTACAGAAGTGGCGATGAGATTCCAGCATATAATGGGAGGGATGAATGTAAGTGCAATGCTGATGGAACTATTAAATGTAATGATAGTACAGATGAGCTTACATACAGTGGTTACGTTTCAAAAAATCTCAAGTTTACATATCAATATATCAATCTTTTAACAGATCAAGCTTTGCTTCAAGAAGATGTTAAATCTAATTCTGCTTCATATATCAATGGGGTTTTAAAAGTTAGTTTTGAAAGAAATGTATTATGTTCTAATGATGAGATTGCTCCTACTCAATCAGGTTTGTATGAACTTTCTTCAAAAGATTTGAAACTTTCAATAATGACAAATACAGATGCTACTAAATATGTTGCGCCTTGCAAGATATTGAATAGCTTTGAAATTTCGGGTTTGGATATTACTTTGGATGAGAATTTCCAAATATACTATCAATCGGATAACGGTAATTTAGAGAGTCTTGGTGCATGTGTAGAAGATAATACATTGTATGGTGATCAAGAAGTTTTCAAGTCTAAAAAGACATCTTCAATATGTATTTGTAAGGTAGGAACTATTAGTTGCAAAGAACTTTAGAGTAGTCCTAGATATATTCCCAAGATACTGAATAGCGCTGTGAATAGCCAGAATCTCATTGTTACTTTGTACTGAGGCCATCCCTTGGCTTGGAAATGATGATGTAATGGTGCGATTATGAAGACTCTCTTCTTAAAGAATTTCAAGCTCAAGATTTGTATTGCACTAGATCCCATTATGATCCATGTCATTGCTGACATAGCTAAGTATGGAATTACATTGTCTGTTACTACTCCAATGAAAAATATGGCAAAACCAAGTGGCATAGCTCCTGGTCCCCCATTCCAGAATCTTGCAGGCGGAATGTTGAAGTAAAGGTCTATGACCTGTACACCAAGGATTATACATAGGACAGGTATGAACTCTGTTTGTCCTTGTACAAGTAAAAGCACAATCATAGCAAAGTTAATGATGGAGAAGATTCCCATCATTAATCCATCTAATCCATCTGTAAGTTCTGCGGAATAGATTGCTAATTGTCCTAGGAATCCAAGAAGGATGACTATTAATGGTGTTACAGTTATTGAAAATATATTGAAGAATGAGAGTGATTCGAATAGGCCTGTTCTGTAAAGTAGGAACATTATTCCAATATTCATTAATGTTGCAAATGCAAGCTTCCCCATTCTCCACTCAAAGGTTTCTTGGAAGGCTTTCATTTTTTCATTATTTTTAAACCCATTGGTAAATACAACAACATCTAAGAATCCCCATAGGCCATACAAGACAAAGCCAAGTAAAAACACCTTAATTACTGGTGTTAGAGTCACAGTTAAAGCAACTATGATAGGCACGACAATCCATATTAATATCCCTCCCATATTTGGAGTTCCATTGGTTTCTGTTACTCTCATTATTCTAAGAAAAAGTGAGTTGTCTCCATTCTCTTCTGCCCCTATTTTTGACTTCTTTAATCCACTGACCTGATTAAATTTGTATAGGATACTAATCATTATTGGAGCAAAGATTGCAGAGCAAAGTATTGCGAGGAAGAGGTAGTTCAATCCAGTTCTTAATATGTCTATCATATGTGCTTTCTATTAATTAATTTATCTATTATCTCAATTCTCCTTCTGTATTTCCAGGTCATCCTTTATGGCAAGGAAAATATCTCTCCAAACGGGTACAGATGTGTATGATGCATACGTACTTACCTGAGGTTCTTCTAATTTAACAATCATTATGAATTTAGGATTATCATATGGTGCAAAACCTACAGCAGTTGCATTACTTAAATCATCCAGGTATCCTGCACCATCAGATTTTGCAACTTGCGCAGTACCTGTTTTTGCAGCTATTTTGTAATTCTTCAAATCTTTAGCTAATCCTCCAAGTGCATCTTGCTGTACTCCCTCAGCCATATCTTTACTTACAATATCTGCAACTTCTTTTGAAATTGGTTGAGACAATATTTGCGGCGTGATATTTATGGTTTCTTTCTCATCACTAATCTGCGAGATTACATATGGACGCATCCTTGTACCATGGTTTGCGATTGCACTTAATGCGGATACTACTTGTAACTCAGTGGCAGAGATTCCTTGCCCATATGACGCTGTGATTTGATCCAGTAAGGTCCATTGTTCTAATGGCTTCATGTAGCTAGTACTCTCATCTTGTAGACCTACTCCAATGAATTGACCGATACCGAAGGCTTGGAGGTATGAATAGAATTTTGGTAAGTCAACAGAAAGCCCTGCCTTTGCTGCACATGGATTATTTGATTTGGCAAATATTCCTGCGATATTGATTACGCCACTTGCCTTTTTGTTCCAAGTATATATGAATCTACCTTTTAAATCGGCATATCCTGTCTCTGCATACAGGTCGAGTTTTCCGGTACTGTCATCGCAAGTGTAATCTTCTTTAACAGTGCCTGCGTCTAATGCAATGGCTAATGTAATTGGTTTCTGAACAGATCCATATTCATATACATCTGATACTGCCCTATTCTTTAAGATCCATGGCTCAGAGATTCTCCAATATTCTGAAGGTGTGTAAGTTGGATAGTTGGCCATGGCCAATATGGCACCTGTTTTAGGATCCATAATGATGACTGATCCACTTTTTGATCTTGTATCTTTAACTCCCTTCTCTAGTTGTTCCTCTACTTTGGTTTGAAGATTTGGATTTATAGTTAGAGTGAAATCTTTTCCTTCTCGGGGAAGTATAGGGTCATATTCGGATGTAAGGATAACATTACCAGCGGAATCTTTTTCTTCGTAGGTATAGCCTTCGATACCATTTAAATCTCTAAAATAGTAACCTTGGATACCATATTGACCAATTGGATTTCCAGTTTCATCTTTACCTATGAACCCAAGAAGGTGGGATGCCAATGTTCCGTTTGGATATACTCGTTGTTCTCTGTTCTCAAAATAGAGGCCAAAGCCTGCAGTGCCATCTCCAAATATATTGGCTTGAGATAACGCATTCTTTATATCAGTAGATATGCTTTTTGCAAGACTTACGTATACAAAATTGTCTGTAATTTTTTCTTCTATTGTTGCTTTTTCAACACTAAGTATACTTGCTACCTCAGTTATAAATTTGTCTTTTTGATCAAAAAATCTTTTTCTTTCTGTTTCATCTGTACTAAGTGTGGCATATACATCCCATACAGGTTGGTCTACTGCAAGTATTGTACCGTCAGATGCGGAGATTTTCCCTCTTGAAGCTGTTTGTGTACCACTTGATTGATATTGCTCGCTTGCAAGCGATTTGAGGGCTCCAGAATCGATAACCTGCCATCGGAAGATCTGTAAGAGTATTAGGCCTGCAAGTATGGAAACAAAATAGCCGACTAATGAAATATTGTTATGATGGGATTTGCTAGAAATCTTGTTACCCCTAACCTTTTTTTGAGAAGTATAGAGATGGTTTAGCTTAGCCATTTTATTTTTCTGCTAATATTGCAGATTGCTCTAAATATATAATTGATTTCTGGCTTTGTGATCTAATGTCCAATTGTTTGTCAGCTAATTTCTTAATGACAGTAATGGAGCTTGTTTTTGCAACTTGCTCTTCCATTGTTCTATTCTCCTCAACTAAGAAATTCTTTTCTCTATTTAAGTTTTGTAATTCTGTGCCAAGTGGATTTAATACTGCGTTAATGACAAGCTGAGATAGCACAAAGGCTACCATTGAAAATGTGAATACGATTGCAGGTATATTTTTTCTTGTATTGTAAATTGTCATACTGGGCAGTACTAGATTTTAATTTTTAATTAGACATCTCAACTTAGCTGAAGCGGATCTAGAGTTTTGCTCTATCTCAGTGTCGGTTGGGGCAATTGAACTTTTGAAGAGTAATTCACCTTCCCCGCTTTCAGCCTTGTCGTTAAAGTAAGTTTTCACAATTCTGTCTTCCAATGAGTGGAATGTTATCACTGATAATCTTCCATTCTTTGATAAGAGCTTAAAAGATCTATCTAAGGTCTCGGTAAGCGAATCTAACTCATCATTTACCACGATCCGCAGGGCCTGAAAGACTCTGCGGGAAGGGTTCTTTATAGTATTGTTCGCCGGTACGACTTTGTAGATAAGTCTTGTAAGATCTCCGACAGTATTAATGTGATCGATATTATTTTTAATAGTTTTAGCTATTAATGCTGAATATCGTTCTTCTCCGTATTCTAAAAATAGTTTGGCTAATTGCTTGTTATTTAAAACAACCAATATATCCTTTGCAGTTACGCCTAAGTTGGTATCCATTCTCATATCTAAAGGCTCTTGATCTTCTTGGTAACTGAATCCTCTGTTGTGTGATTCTTCTAATTGTCTTGAAGAAAGGCCTAAATCCATGAGTATGCCATCTGGAGTTCTCCCTATTTCAGCTACTAGTTTGTCTATATATCTGAAATTGGATTGTTTGATTATCCAGTTAGGTTGAGATTTGTAATAACTTTTTACAAACTCAATTGCAAAACTATCTTGATCGATACTAAGTAGCAAACCATCAGATGATAATTGTTTTAAGATTGTTTGACTGTGTCCTCCATCTCCTAATGTACAATCTACATAAAAGCCATCAGGCTTAATGTTTAATGAATCGATTGATTCGTTTAAGAGTACTGGTACATGTATTTTATCCATTGTTCTTGTTGTTCATATTAGTCAATTCTTGAGCAATTTCATCTCCGTTTTTCTTTAGGTATTCCAATCGCTTTTGCCACATATCTTTGTTCCAAACTTCTACCCAATTTACTAATCCAATGAAGACTACGTCTTCTTTTAACTGGGCATGATCAAATAATGCTTGTGGGATTATAAATCTTCCTTGCTTATCTGTTTGGATCTCTGTAGCACTTCCGACTAAGAATCTACTTGTATCACGGATGTTTTTATTTATAAAAGAGCCATTTATAACATCTTGGGCTATTTTTTGCCACATATCTTGATTTACAAGTATAAGTGCATCTTCATATCCCCTGGTGAGTATTATGTTCTCACCTAGTTCATTTCTGAACTTTTTTGGAAGTGATGTTCTTTTCTTATTGCTAAGTTTTCCATGGTACTCTCCTATTAACATACTAGGATTTTACCACTTCTCACCACTTCATGCCACTAATTTAACATTAACCAATATAACCGTCAAGAAAATATAACTACAGGATAACATATAATATTCTAGGCTATATGATATTGATTGATTAGAGAGATATCCCTACTTTGATGTCTAAAATGTGAACACGAACCGATAGCAATATTTATTGAAATAGATTTAATAATTATCTATTCATAATGCTTTTTAAAGGGGGTTGTGCAAATTAATGTCTTAGGTATAATGGATTATATATAAGTTATTTTTATAAAAGATATGTCAGATTTAGAATCAGTTGCTATAGATACAGATTTAGTTCAACAGAATACACCTCTTACAAGAGAAGATATTTTACCAGGAGATTCTTATATTAAAGATACCGCTCCAGAGTTGCATCAAAAAATGGTAAATTACTTTGCGGAACAATGTCCTGGCACTACCGAGCCATGTGTTGGTGCTCAGAGAGTTGTATATGTAAACATGGGTAATACAGAAGGAACACCAACAATTGTTTTCTTTGGTAAGAGTACAGAAGCTGGAAATCAAGCACCAGCAAAGAGAAGTATAATCATCTCTGAATTTGAAAAAAATGCTTCTACATTAACTCCAGAAGAAAAGAAAATAATCATGGAAGCCGCTAAGAAGAATCCAAATATAGATTACAGAGGTTTAGATTAATTCATTAGTTTTGTAATGAAAATATATTTACGAGATATAAAGGAAAGATTTCCTGAATTTGAAATCAGAAATTATGATGATAATGCCTATTTTGTAGGATTTAATCATGATTCAAGAATCATTCAAACCAATGAAATCTTTATTCCCATTGTTGGAGATAATTTTGATGGCCATGATTTCATTCTTCAAGCATTAAACGATGGGGCTTCTATGTCCATTTGTGAAGGAAAGAAATCATTAATAATTAACGATGCAACCAAACCGGTTATATTTGTTGATTCAATTAAAGAAGGTCTGCAAAAAATTCTAAACTACTCAATCTCCTCTATAAAGGTTCCTGTTATTGGTATCACAGGGAGCGCGGGTAAGACTACAACGAGAAAAATGCTAACAACAATTCTCGCTGGTGATGGCAAGGTGTTATCAACCGAAGGTAACAATATAAATACGGTATGGGGAAATGCAGCTTTGTTAAGTAAATATACAAATGAAAAATATATTGTTTTGGAATGTGGTATGGATCATGCAGGCGAAATTGCTTGGCATATGAATGCTGTTGATCCAGATATAGGAATTTTGCTTAATGTTAGCTATGTACATGCTGGAAACCTTGGTTCTATCGAAAATGTATATGAAGAAAAAAAGAACATGGCAGATTATCTAAATAAAATGGGAAAGCCTTTAATTCTTAATATCGATGATGATAGATTGGCAAGAATAGTAAAAACATATAAGGCAAAATTAATTACTTTCGGAAAGAAAGAAAATGCTGATTACAAAATCTTTGAGTCAAGAATGTCAAAGAAAGGATTGTTTGTGAAATTTTCATATCAAGGTAAAGTATACGAATTTACAATAAATGCTTTTGGGGAAGGATTAGCATACAATGCCATGGCATCAATAGCTGCAGCGCATGAATTAGGTATGAATCTTGAAGATTGTATTTCAAATATTAAGAATTATGTACCTGAGAAAGGGAGATTCGAAATTATTGAACTGAAAAGAGAAAATGTAATTGTCAATGATGCATACAATGCAAATCCTGTTTCTATGGATATGTCGCTTAGAACCTTTGAGAAGTTATACCCTATGAATGAGTATTATCGAATAGCTGTATTAGGAGATATGAAAGAGCTAGGGGATGTTTCTGCTGAGAAACATAAGGAATTGGGAGAATTAACTAAGGAGTTAGGTTTTAATGAAATATATTTCTTAGGGGATTACTTTGAAGATTTCAATTGTGGTGTTGAGATAAAATCTGTATATGAAATTGTAGATATTTTAAAAAATAAAATTTCTCTGACCGATCGAAAGGTTGCAATCTTGTGTAAAGGGAGTCATAGTACGGGGTTATACGAAGTCCCAGGATTACTGGTGACAAATTAATCTCTCCAAGATATATCTGCTCCCAATTTTTGTAAATTCTCAACAAAATTTGGATGTGCCCTCTTAATGCTGTCTGCATTGGTAATAATACTTTCTCCTTTTATAGTCAATGCTACCATCATTAAGGCTACTGTTGCCCTTATGATATTAGGAGAATCAACTGAAGCTGGTTTTAATGGCTTGTCTCCGTAAACGATGATTCTATGAGGATCACACATAATTATTTCAGCTCCAAACTTTATCATCTCTGGAATCCAAAGAAATCCTCCCTCATACAGCTTGTTCCAAAACATAATAGAACCTTTAGATTTAACAGCAAGTGCAACTACAAGTGGCATTAAATCTGCAGGGAAATATGGCCATGGTGCAGCCTCTATCTTAGGAAGAAGATTCAAAGTATAGGGCTCCTCAATTTCCAATTTCTGATTTCTTTCCACAATTGCAGTATCCCCATCATATTTCACTTCGACACCAAGTCGTTTGAAAGATTTAACAATTAATGGAAAATGTTCTGGTTCTGCATTATGTACCTTTATTTTTCCTCCTGTCATTGCTCCAAGCGCTAGTAAAGTAGTTATCTCATGATGATCAGAAGAAATTTCAAATTCTGTACCATGCAATTCTTTGACTCCAGTTATGACTAACTTACATGATCCAATCCCTTCAATCTTTGCTCCCATCTTAACCAAAAGATTGCATAAGTCTTGGACATGAGGCTCTGATGCAGCATTAGTCATTGTAGAGACTCCCTCTGCTTTAACAGCGGCCATTATGAAATTCTCTGTAGTTGTAACACTCATGTAATCTTGCCAGAGCGAGTTTCCTTTAAGCTTGTTTACAGATATCTTAAGAGTTGCATCGTGAGTTATCTTTGCCCCTAAGGCTTCTAATACCTCCAAGTGTGGATCTATTTCTCTAATACCAAGTGTACACCCACCAATTTCTTCTTTAACCTCAATCTCCTTCATTCTAGTTACCAATGGCCCGAGTAGCAGGATTGCTCCTCTCATTCCTAATGGAAAGCCAGCATCTCCGAATGAATCTTTGAAATGGGAATTGTTAATGGTAAGAAGATTTTTCCCCTTATCCCAATCTATCTTAGAACCAAGGGAGACCAAAAGCTCTACGAGTTTTTTTACATCTGTTAAATCAGGAAAATTCGAAATAGCAACTGTCTCATTTGTAAGTAATGTGGCACATAATATTGGAAGTGCAGAGTTTTTATTTCCTGCGGGTGTAATTTCACCCTCTAATCTGTTGCCACCTCGAACTATTAAGTCTGCCATATGAATATTAGAAAATTGAATTAAAGTCCGATCTCTTTCAATATCAATTGGTTCGCTTCAGTCTTAAACACTTTTTTAAGTTCTTCTTTATTAATATCAAGTTTTCTACCAAAGAACTTGTCTATCCTTAAAACCATACATCCCGATGTAAGTTCTCCCTCTTGAATGATTTCTGCTAATCCTAGTTTAACCAAAACTTCTGCATTTCTCTGTTGTTCATTATGTGTAACCCAAGGAATAGGTATAAAGATTGAAGGAATTTGTAATACTCCCATCTCATATACGGTATTAGCCCCTGCTCTACCCACAAAAAGGTCTATATTGTTTAGAAGATATCCAATCTCATTGCTTTGAACATATGTAATAGGTAGAAATCTTTCTTGTAACTCTTTTGGCAATGAGTTTTTGGCATTTTCAATAATTTTGAAATCGTTAAACACTTTGTTGTCACCCGTTTGTAGAACAATTTGATATTTTTGTAGTAATAATGGTAAGCATTCCTTAACTGTTTCATTGATTAAGTGTGAGCCAAGTCCACCTCCCGACATATATATGATTGGATATTGATCTTGTTGCTCTTTCATTTTTCTAACGACATCTGAGAGCTTTCCTTGCCCTTTGGTATTGAAGATTTCAGGTCTTACAAGGTTGCCAGTTAGGATAGTTTCAGCTTTGGTAAAGTATTTTCTTGAAGATTCAAATGAAATGAAAACTTTTTCAGAAACTTTACCAACAAGGTTATTCGTCAGTCCGACGGTAGCGGTCTGTTCATGTAGATATATTTTAGCTTTAAAAAGCTTAGCCACTAAGCAAACGTGAACCGTAACAAATCCTCCGGTTGATATGACGATATCTGGCTTAAATTCTTTTACTATTTTGTATGAATCCCAGAATCCAAGTATAGTTCTAAATAGCAGTCTTATTGTATTAAATGAGAAGGTTCTTTGTAATTTCCCGGGTCTAATATATTTACATTTAAAATCTTTTCCTTTCATCAACTTTTGTTCCATGGAATTTCCAGGTTTTTCACCCTCCATACCCAAGTCTCCACCTACATAAAGAAAATGTTCATCATCTAATAGATATTTTTCTTGAATTGAACCAATTATTGAAAGCGCAGCAGAGATATGTCCTCCTGATCCTCCTCCTGTTATTAATATTTTTTTATCTAATCTTTGTTTGTCCATTTTCTACGTTCGAGTATTTACTGATATTTAATAGTATACCAATTCCTATTAGGGAAACGATAGTACTTGAACCACCATAGCTTACTAGAGGTATAGGCATTCCGGTTAATGGTATAAAGCCTACATTGGCTGCAATATTTAATAATGTTTGTAAGACTAACCATATGGTTATACCCGCGGCTAAGAGTTTTCCTTCTTTATCTGGTGCTCCCATGGCAATCTTAAGCCCTCTCCAAAGGAATACTAGCCATGCAATTATAATTATGGTTCCTCCTAAGAACCCTAATTCCTCCAATATGACTGCAAATATTGAGTCTGTGAATGCTGTGTTTTCAACAAGATATCCAAACCGCTGTCTTGATTGACCAAAACCGGTTCCAAAGAGTCCACCAGATCCAATTCCAATTAATATCTGCTGCATCTGATATCCACTTCCCTGAGGATCCGCAACCTTACCAGTGAAGAGCAAGCTCATGAATGTCATTACCCTTTGTAATCTATATGGCTCAAGTATCGCAGCTAATACAGCTACAGGAACAAGTAAAAGGAGTACTGAAATTGAAGCTAAGGTGTGGGTTTTATCCTCACCAGCCATTAGGAACATCAAGAAACAGGTTATACATAGGATCATGGTTGTACCCAGATCTGGTTCAAGAAGAATTAGCACTGCAACAGTTCCAAGGATTGCTAAGAATCCAAGTAAGTTCTTAATAAACCCCTCTCTGAGTGCAGATTTAAAATCTTTGTATTTGTAGTCTCGTTTGGCTAACCAACTTGAGAGATACATAATCAAGGTAATCTTCGCAAATTCTGCTGGCTGTATTTTGGGGAGTGATCCTAGTGCAAACCATCGTTTTGAGCCATTTAAGGCTTCTCCTAAAACGAGTACTAGTACTAGTAATACTACAGTTATGATTAATGCAGGGAATGCTAATTTAAGAATTTTTCGATAATCCCAGAAATATACTAATACTGCTGGAATTGTTCCTACCACAAGCCAAACAAGTTGTGATTTAAGGAAATAGAACTGATCATGGAAGACGGTGTTGGCTTGGAAGACACTTGCATCAAAGATCATGATGGCGCCAAATATTGCCATAACAATGGCAAATATGAGAATGATACTATCTGGCTTATGTCCTGTTAGTATCTTCTTAGCTCTTCTTTTTTGGATATTGTTTGGATTGGACATGATCTGAATATTAATATACTATAATTAGTGTATGAATCAAAAGGTTCGTCCAAAAGAATTAGGATATCTTTTTGTAATAGGTGGTCCTGGTGGTAGTGGTAGCTCCACTATTGCAAAGATGTTGGCTCAACATTTCAATCTCAAACGTGTGTATGGTGGTGGTATTTTTAGAAAACTTCTTGAAGAGAAAGGCTATCAGGATAATGATAGAGCATATTTTCAACAGAACGAGAAATTGCTTCTAGATATTGATAAAAAGGTGGATGAATTTCTTTTTGAAGAAGCAGACAAACCTGATGTTTTGATTGAATCTAAAAACTTTGCAGCCCTTGCTGTTAAAAAGGAAATTCCATGTACTGTAAAGATTTGGATTGAGGCTAATCTTCATGTTCGAACAGTTCGTGCTATGGCTAAGTATGGGTTTGAGATGAATTTCAAAAACATTATTACTTACATTCGCATGAGATATGACCTGATTAAACGATACCAGATGGATTACAGAAGATACTATGATATTCAAGGTATTAATTATTCTGATCCTAAGGAGTACAATGATATTGTCATAGATTCTTCCCATATGGATGAGAAGGAGACTTTTGATTTAATTTTAAAATATATTCAAGATGGCGGATATATTAAATAATAATCCCCAACCTACTACTCCTACTCCAGTAGCTAATCCTACTCCTGATATTACTTCTAATGTAGCTCCTGTTAATCATGATGAATTTGTAGTTAAGGAACCTCCTCCACATGGTTTAGATAGTTCATGGAGAAGATGGAAGTGTCTTGTATGTGGTTATGTATATGAAGGATTGTATAAGGGAGAAATGGTATGTCCTAAATGTGGTAACAAGGATCAGGATAAGTTTGATGAGGCTGACTAAACTATTATCTTTAGAAATTTCTTTTTGAATATGCCGGGAGAGGGACTTGAACCCTCACTCTATTTCTAGAACGGGATTTTAAGTCCCGCGTGTCTGCCAGTTCCACCATCTCGGCATAATTTACGCTATTCTAATCTAAAAGAGTTAGATTTTCAATCATTAAATGGAGGTGACGATGGGATTCGGACCCATGATAGCGGTTTTGCAGACCGCGGCCTTAACCAACTTGGCTACGTCACCGTGTTATCTGGATAAGACATTCTTAACTTGAACTATCTCTAAAATAGCATCAGTATGGTTATGTCTTATAGAACTACCGCTAATAATAGCAATTTTATCGTTTAAATCCAACTCCCCTTGTGCATAAATCACTTCCACAGCATGTTGAGTACACTCATCTCTGTCTTGAGGTAAATCCTTAAGGAAGAAACCTGTAACCCCATTAAGTAAAGAATCCTGCCTTATGCGTTCTAATGAATTACTAATTGTCCATATTTGAGCATTAGGTCTATGTCTTGAAAGACTTAGAGCTGTTTTGCCGGTGTTAGATATAACAACAATACCCTTAAGCTTCATACTCTCAGAAATATCACATAGATTTCTACATAGTTCATCTACTTCCTCGGGAGCTGTTGTATGTCCATATATTAGACTTTGTTGAAGCACGGACTCTGCTTCCTTCGCAATTTTTTGCATAGTAGCTACCGCTACAACAGGATTTTTACCAGTAGAAGTTTCTGCTGAAAGCATTAATGCATCTGCCCCATCCATTACGGCATTGGCTACATCTGATATCTCAGCTCTGGTTGGTTGAATAGCTTCTCTCATAGATTCAAGCATTTGTGTAGCAACTATTACTGGTTTTCCTGCTTGTCTACATTTATATATGAATTGTTTTTGTAATATTGGTACCTTTTCAAATGGAATCTCTACACCTAGATCTCCTCTTGCAATCATGATTGCATCTGTAACAGAGAGTATTTCATCAAAATTAGCTACTCCTTGTACGTTTTCAATTTTTGCTATTAGCTTTATTCCACTTTCCCCGATTAACTCTTTAACTGCAAGGATATCCGCCTTATTTCTTACAAATGAAAGCGATATGAAATCAAAATTATGTGTTACTGCAAAAAGAATATCCGCTCTATCTTTCTCTGTGATTGGAGGAAAGTTGAAATTTACATCTGGAATATTTACGGTCTTGTTTGGCTTGAGTATTCCTGATTGTGTAACTGTACATATTACTTCTGTATTTTGTATAGCTTTAACCACCAATTGAATATTACCATCATCTAGAAGAATTCTTGTACCTACAGAAACATCTTTGTACAAATCTGCGTAGGTAATATTGAATGTATTTGGAATGGAAATTTCTCCTTCAATCATTATTTCATGATCCAATCCTGTTACTCTTATCTTATGCCCCTGGGTATCAAGCATGATCCCAATTCTAGGTGAGGTTGTTCTCAGTGTTGTTGAAACTCTTTCTAATTCTTCAAAGTTTGCAAATGAAGCATTTATTCTTGCAATATCCATTCCAGCAGAATACATCTCCTTTAATACAGGAGCATCCCAAGAAGATGGTCCAATAGTGGCTATTATTTTCGTTTTAGAATAGTTTTTCATTAGGCAGTTTCGATACAACCAGTATACTTAAAGTAACTATTCATGTCTATGATGGTGTGATATATTATTTATGTCTTAATATTTTTACTGCTAAATATGAAGCAATTTATTAAATCTTTGTTTGTGTATTTCTTCATACTCTATTTTGTCATTGGCTTGTTTAACAAGGGAATTGTATTGCCTACTACATCACTCTACCTTGTAATTACACTCTTAATTCTTACATTTACGGTTGTTATCTCTGGTCCTCTTTTAAAATTTCTAACTGTTAAATCAAATTTGTTTACTCACTTCTTAATGTCAGGAATTCTCTTAATTGGAGTATTCTTTCTCCTAAAAATATTCATGACTGGATTGTATATTAATCCTTATATTTTTAATGGTATAAATTGGGGAACGTTAGAAATAGCAAGCTTTTCAGTAACTCCAACAGTAACAATAATTAGTGTTGCATTAATTTCTGCTCTGATTTGTTCTATCTACAAAGAATTAGATAGTGTATAATAATGCTTATGGATAACACATTAAAAATATTCTTAATATCTCAAATCGTTGTGTGTGGCATACTTGTAATTGCCGTATTACTTCAAAACCGTGCAGAAGGTTTGGGGAAAATGTTTGGAGGAGGTGGAGAAGTATTTAGAACAAAGCGAGGTTTAGAGAAAGTCCTTTATTACCTTACAATTGGCTTAATACTTGTCTTAGTTGTACTTTCCCTCTTAATTCTAAAATACTCTGCATAATTGAGTAGATTATGAAATCTAATACTAAAGCACAAAACAAGGCCTTGTCCATGAGGGATGCTTTGAATGAGTTTAAAAGCCTCAAGGTTGTTGAATCTAAGAATGATCACAAGGATTGGAGAGATGGGTTTTGGAATTATCCTACTTTCTTAGAAAAGCTATACAAGAATACTGTTCCGTTTAGTTATATTTTACTATTTTCATTTATTGGATTTCTCTTTGTGCTATTTTTACAATCAAATACTTTTGCAAAATTTTTGAAAACAAGTTCTTCAACTAGTGATACATATACTGAAGGAATGGTTGGAGCAATTTCTTCATTTAATCCTTTATTTGTATCTAATAACTATGTAGATAAGTCGATAGATAGTTTGATTTTTGAAAAGTTTATATATATTGGTAAAGATGGGAAACCTACCTCAGGTATTGCCAACGAATGGACAGTTTCAAGTGATAGTCTTACCTATACATTTAAGATTCAAAAGGATCTGCATTGGAGTGATGGAACAATCCTAACTATTGATGATGTTTTGTTTACTTTTAATACTGCCATGTCACTAAGTCCAGATATTTCAGTCGGAGCTGCACTGGTTGGTATAAACATAAGTGTTATTGATACACAAACAATACAGTTTGTTCTTTCTGAAGCAAATCCTACTTTCTACGAAGCTGTTTCTTTGTATATAGTTCCTCAAAGTGCACTAAAAGATGTTGCATTGCAAGATATCCAAGGTGACAAATCATTTACATACAAACCTATGGGAAGTGGTAAATATGTGGTTGAAAAGACAGAACAAAATGCGGTGTATCTATCAGATAATCAATATGATAACTATTATCCAAGTCTAAAAAATTTAGTTTTTAGAATATATCCAGACTTTACTTCTCTTGAAACTGCTATGAGAGTTGGTGATGTCGATGCTTTAGGAAGCTGGAATAATGAGGCTCTTTCTTTCATGCAAGAGTATCCTTCATTTGGAGTGTTAACAAAAAATGAAGAATTTAGAAATAGAATTCTCTTTATGAATATTCGAAAAGAACTTTTGAAGGACAAGAATGTAAGAATGGCATTAAACTATCTTTTAGATATCAATAATCTTCTCCAAGATGCTCATATACAGGGTGAAGTTATGCAAGGCCCCTACCCTGAGCGCTCCTGGGCTTTCAATGATCAGATATCATATTATTACTATGATCCCGTCAAGGCGTTAGGTTTCTTGAAGACTGCGGGTTATACCAAGAATGCTGAAACAGGATATTTTGAATCTAAAGATGGAAAAATATTGAGTTTTACAATCAGTTATTTGGATAATGATGTAAATAACCGATTAGTAGATGCTATTGTTAAGAATATGGATACAGAAGGAATTGTTATCCAGCCAAATAAACAGGATTACAATCTCATCTCCCAGCAAACTATTGTTACTAGAGATTTTGAAATTCTTTTGTATGAGATTGAAACTACTGTGGATCCAGATCAATATAATTTGTGGCATTCATTAAAGGTAAACGACCCATATCTCAACCTTTCTGGTTATCAATATGAGAGAGTTGATATTTTACTTGAGGATGCGCGTAAAACGACTAATGAAGCTACTAGGAAAACAAAATATCTTCAATTTCAAAAATACTTGATAGCAGATGCTCCAGTTGTATTTTTGTATCATCCAACCTTTATGTATTATTTTGATAGCAAACTCTCGGGTATAGATATGGAAGACATAAACTTCTCATACGAAAGATTCTGGAATATACAGGATTGGAAATGGAATTAGGATGCCAGGGGGGGGATTTGAACCCCCAACCTATCACTAGGACTACGTTCTGAACGTAGCGTGTATACCAATTTCACCACCTTGGCGTATCAATGGTATTTTACCACGAAATTTACTTTTTAGATGTAAGAGATACCTCTACAGAGGAGGTTTTTTCTTCTCCTTTGGAATTATCAGGATCAAAATTCTTGAAATCTTTTAGAAAATCCATCTTGTTCATAACTCGTTCTTCTTCCTTCTTTTCTATCTTAACTTCGACCTTGTTATCATCTTTCTTTTTTTCTTCAACCTTCTGCTCCGCTGGTTTTCCAGTCCCCATGAGCTTCTCTCTCAAGGTAACACCTGCGTCCTTTGGATCTGTTTTAACAAATTTCTCAGCAACCTTCTTCTCTACTACCTTCTCAGTTTTTTGTTTCTTTTGAGAAGTAAAGAATATTCCAAGCATTATGCCGATGAGTAATGATGAACCTGCAACTATTAAATATATCTGATTAGTTATAATCCAGTTTTTGATACCGTCAACTGTTATATTTCTAATATCAAACGTTTTTTCATTTCCATTTGTAATTGTTGATTGCTTGTCCAATGTAAACTTTGTTGTTTCAGAAAGGTTACTTGCATAGCCATATCTACGTGTATATGCGCTTAGAGAAAAAACATCGTTTCCAAAGAGTTTTTTCTCAAAGTTCATGGTCCACTTTCCATCTTCATCGATTATTGTTGTTTGGGTTAACACTGTGCTTCCAGATGAAAGGAGGACAATTATCTCTGAATTAGCCAAACCAGTTCCAGATATTGTTACATCCTCAGTTCCAATTACGGGAGTACTCATTATTGGTGCTCGCGGAATTATGATTAAGGAGGTATCGTACATCTGTGTCGATGCATTTTCATCTTGGAACTTAAATGACAAGGTATGTTTTCCAATACTTAAAGCAGGTAATGTATATGGACTAGTAATATCTACATATCCTTTGCTATCTATTTCCAGTTGTACAACTGCGTTATCTGTAGAAGGATTAGTAAATGTGATTATTGTGCTGGGATTGTCAGTTTGAGAAGGCATTTCCACCTTAAGTGCATTATTTGATATTGTTGTTACTTCTAAGGGGTTGGTGCTCTCTGTTTCAGTTGTAGAACCAAGTACATCGGATACGGTTGTTTCCGTAGTTGCAAGAACAGGAGATGTTAATGTGAACGAGGATATTAATATTGTTATCAATACAAGAAGCTTTTTCATTTTTGGCAGTAAAAAAATTATTTCTATTTGATTATTCTATCAGTGAACAAGATTCCATCCAAGTGGTCGAACTCATGCTGTATGCTAGCTGCATTTATATCGTTGTATTTTTTTGTAAGCCAATTTCCGTCTAAATCTTGAAATCTAACTTTGATTTTGAAATATCTTGAAACATTACCTGTAAAATTTGGAATACTTAAGCATCCCTCTTCTCCAGTTACTTTTAGAAAACCATGTGGTTCTATTGTTGGATTAATGAATAGCTCCCACTGTTCAGTATCATAGTTTAATGAATAGAATACACGTTTGTTTTTACCCACCTGGATCGCTGCAATGCCCCCTGCAGGCACATTGCCCTGATCTTCACTATGTTGAGCTGTAAATAGAAGATCATCAACAAATTCTTTAAATTCCTTTGATTTAAGCTCCTCAGGTGTAACTAACAAACTTTTTCCACGTAGTATGGATTCTTCCTTTTGGTCTTTTGTTGTAAGTATATTTAATGCTTTTGCCATAGAAAATTATATCATAATTAGAGAGGACTTTTTTCAATATGAAGGTTTTTGAAATATTTTGTATTTATCTTATATCCAACTTTATGTACTGTTAGAATTAGGGGTTCTTTCAGATGTGATTTAAGCTTAGATCTAATTCTACTCACTAAGGTATCAACCGCAGCATAACTAATTTCCTCATGCTTTCCTGCAAAATATTTACTAATGCTATCCCTACTAACTGTATGTCCTCGAGCTCTCATTAATAGAGCCAGAAGATGGAATTCTTGATATGTAAGAAGGATTTTTTTATTTTTAACGTAGAAGGATTTTGAAGCCAAATCTATCATAATATTCCCAACCTCAAATATTACTTTTCGATTGAAGAATGATGTCAATTGACCAATTTGAGCTTTTAACAATTCACAACATATTGGTTTTGAATGATAGAGGTTTATTCCAATATCAAAAGCATCTATTGCCTTCGATATGTTATTGGGTCCTATGGCTATAATTGGTAAAAATAGATTTTGTTCTCTAATTTTCTTGAAATATTCGATATTTGTTGGATTCAAAAGGCTGACATCAAATATCAGAAGAGTATATTTATTACTAAGCGAGATCGGAAGATCAGCAATATTTTTTAGATGTATCAAATGTATCTCGTGGTGAAGGAAACAAGGTTTTAAAACTTTTAAAATATCAGTGTTCTTTTCAACTAGCAGAGCGGAATTCTCTGATGTTCTAGAAACCATTGTCTATTTTACAATATCAATTCTTACAAAAACCTTACAATTTACTCTTCTTTTTCTTCGCCATTTTCATTCTCTATTCCTTCATCGCTACCATCTGATGGATGAAGATATGAAAGAAGTATTAATAATGCGAGAGTTATTACAAGTATTGAGACTAAGATTATGAAGAATATATTGTTCATAATTCATTATACATTTTTATTTGTTGAGATTGAAACTTGTTTGCATGAGAACTATTTAACATATTTCTCAAATAATTTTTCATTAAGTGAGAGACAACATCCGCAATAGTTTTGCTTGTAGAATCCTTTATTCATCGGATGCTCATGTTCACTTTTGGGAGCTACAATATGTATGTCTTTGCTTTCTAATCGTTTCGCAATCTCTAATATTGTTGCCTTGTCTTGATAGTGGCTTCCGAGAAGTGTAGAAGATACATATTGGATATCATGTGCTTTGGCATATTCAAATGCTTTTGATAGTCTTAGTTCCCAACATCCCAAACATCGTTTTTCTTTTCCTACTATACTTTCAAAGTATTCTTGTGGTTTGTAATCTGGAATCACTAATTTCATATTCCAATCGGAGTATTTCTCTTTCATGACAAGCTTAAGCGCATTTAATCTCTCCATGTATTCAGTTTTAGGATGTATATTAGGGTTGTAAAAAAGAATAGTGATCTCAGTATCTTTTGAAACTTGTTTTTCTTCTTCAAGCGATTCCATTAAGTGTATGAGGCAATCTGCGCAACATGTATGAATGACTATTTTTTCTATCATCTTTGTTTAAGCTGCATAAAATATATCTTTAATCTTCTCAAAAAGTGCGATATTCCTAGTACACCCATAAAGACGGAAAGCTCAACATGCCAGTACATAAATTTGAAATCAATATCCATTAAAGAAGGAAATTGATATTGGAGCATCATGAAGATTCCAAATCCAAAGGTTGGTATTAAAAAGGTTAGTAACAGAACGGTGTTCCAAAAAGCATTAAATTGTTTAAGGTATTTACTGAATACTAATAGACTTCCCCAATACAATACTATTCCTAAGATTAGTGGTAAGAGTAGATTGTAAGGATTTTTTAGTACGGTTGTGTTTGAAATAGCGGTTGTCGTTGTGGTATCTGTAGTAGTTTCGGTTTGTGGATTTGTATCAGCTCCTGTTGTAGCTACTGTAGTGGTAGAAGTTGTAGTTGTGGATATTGTTCCAACTTTAAAAGAGGCTAGTAATGTTGTAGCTTCTCCTTGATGTTTTCTGACACTGTCAAAGTCGGCTGTCATATCAGTTCCACACCATGATGTAATATCTGAATATTTTTGATTATGTATATTTAAATATGTAGTTATATCGTATACACCATTCTCATATATTGCCCAACAGTTACTACTGGTGTTGTGTTGAGCAACCTCGGTTTTTGTATATGTTGTACTCGCTATAACTTGTCGGACAGATATCAATCCAATCAAGATGACCAGCGAAAGTAAAAGACTCTTTTTAATATTTTTCATATCATTAGAATACCCGAATTATGAACGATATTGCAAATATATCTTCACTTTGATATCGTGGGTGTATGGCAAAATATAGTATTAAGATTGACAATTTTTCTAAAACTTTCGGTGAAATCAAGGCTGTTCAAAACCTTTCGTTTGAGGTTAATGATGGTGAAGTCTTTGCATTTTTAGGTACAAATGGATCAGGAAAAACTACTACAATTAGATGTCTTTTAAAAATATATCAAGCTGATGAAGGAAAACTTTTGATAAATGGAAAGGAATATACAGAAGAATTAAATAAAAATATTGGATATTTGCCAGAAGAGCGTGGTTTATACAGAGATGTATCTGTAATAGATATTCTTACATATACAGCAAGGTTAAGAGGTATTGAAACAAATGATGCTATGAAGCGTAGTCTGGAATATTTAGATATGGTTGGTTTAATATTGCATAAGGATAAACAAATTTCTCAGTTAAGTTCAGGTATGCAGCAAAAAGTTCAGCTAGGTACTGCATTAATTCATAATCCTGAGATATTGATCTTAGATGAACCATTCAAGGGATTGGATCCAGTTAATAGGCAGTTGTTTGTTGATTTGCTTTCTGAGAGAGGTAAGAAAGGTGCTACTATTTTGTATAGTACTCATGTAATTGATGAAGCCCAGAAAATGGCGGATAGATTATTGATTATAAAGAATGGCGTCCAATTAGAATATGGTTCTGTAAATGAAGTCCGTGCTAGACATGGTAGTAAAAATATATATATAGAATTTGGTAGCTGGGCTCCAGTTGAAAAGAATGATCTTTATACGGCTATTATTACAAACAAGACCGCAGAGATCATTCCTAACAAGGATGTTACAGAGGATGAGATATTAAAAAATCTTCTTGAACAAGGCGTTAAGTTAATTAGTTTCAATTTAGACTATCCAAGTCTCAATCAAGTATTTATAGACATAATGAAATAATGAAAAAGAATTATTTTGAAGTTGCAAAATTTGAATATTTAAAAACAATCAAAAAGAAAAGTTTTTGGTTGGCTACCCTATTCCTTCCCTTATTTATTGGTGCGGTTGGATTAATATCTGGTCTTTCCTCGGTGGAAGCAGCTAAGCAGATGGAAAATCCAATCTCTTTTTCAAAGATATTTATATATGATCCTCAGACTGTTATTAACCCTGCGTTCTTTGTTGCTCCATATGAATCAACTACTGATATAGAATCGAGCAAAGAAAGGGTTAGGGAAGATAAATCAATTGCGTTGGTTACACTTTCTGATAACTATTATAGTGATTTGACATCAACCTTCTATTACAGAAAAGATGCTGATTTTATGGGTACTGCTAATCTGCCTTCTGTGATAAGTGCATTTGTTAAGCAAAGTGCAATTTCTGGTATCTCAAACCCTGGTGTGATAAATATTCTAAATGGTAAGCCAACAAGTACAAGCTATACGTATGATGAAAATGGTACGCTTGTAAAAGAAGGATTTGAGAAATATCTCCTTCCTATTGCTTCCTTAGTTATCTTCTTTATGTCTGTATATATTTCTTCAGGTTTCTTACTACAGAGTGTATCCGCAGAGAAAGAAAATAGAATGATTGAAACTATACTTTCTATTGTTGATAAAAAATCACTTATGTTTGGAAAAATGATTGGTCTTATGGGAGTAATGTTTACTCAACTTTCTACATGGTTGATATTTGGATTAGGAATATACAAAGTTGTTATGAGTAAGTTCAGTCTTCCTATTCCTATTGATTTTAGTAATATTGATCTTTCGCTTTTACCATTAAATATATTCTTGATCATAATGGGATTCTTGTTCTTTGCTGCTATTATGATTGGTACTGGTGCTGTGGGAACTGGTGCTGAGGATAGTAGAAATTTGTCCTCAATATTTATTATCCTTTCGATATTCCCTATGTATTTGATGCAAATTTTACTTACTAGTCCAAATGGTCCACTTTCTGTTGCGCTTAGCTATTTCCCATTCACATCATTCATGGTGTTGCTAATTAGAAATTCGTTTGGAGCTTTGCCCACGACTGAATTGATTATTGGTATAGGTACGTCTATTATCTATGTAGTAATTGCTATGTTCTTAGCCTTGAAGTTATTTGAACTGGGATGTCTTATGTATAATAGGAGACCTTCCTTTAAGGAAATGCTCTCCTATTTCATCAAGCGAGGTTAATTACCTTTGCCGTTTGTATTACTGCTACCACTACCGCTTCCATTGGAAGTGTCATCACTGTTGGATTCCTGATTCTGATTTTGAATCTGGGTATCCTCACCTGAGTTAGAAGTTGAATTCTCTTCTTTGTTTGCTTCCATTTCTACATTCTTACTTTCTGTAAGTTTGTTGCCTAATGATTCAATAGCTTTTTGCATGCTTGCCTTTTGAGCGTCATCACTTCCAGTCTTTAATTGATCCTGAGTCATGGTTTGAATATGAGCTTGTATTTTTTCTTGATATTGAAGTCTCAATTCTTCTCTTTCTTCTAGAGTTAGTTTTGAATCTCCATCAGCAACTGCAGTATCTAATGTATCGACCTGAGAATCAATTTCTTCCATAGCAACCTCTGTATCAACATTCTCAGCTATTAGAGCATCTAGTTCTGTTAATCTTTCATCAAGTACTTCTGTTTCAAATGCGATTTCTGCTTCAGGATTGATAATTGCTAATCTTGTAACAGATTCTGCAAATTTATCTAAAGGAAAAAGTGCATCTGCTGGAGTTGAAGCATTTGCTTCTCTTACGAGTAAGAACCCTCCTACCCCTACAAATACTACCGCAAGGGCTAAAGTTAGAGCTTTTTGTAGCTTTTTATCCATTACTTAAAATATTGAATAATTTATATATGTTTAAATATGGCAGATTCTTGTTCTTAGGTCAAGATCGTCAGGGTTGTATCTTTTCTGGTAGTAAGATGCTATAATACTTTTGCTATTGGAGCGTTGAATAGACTGCTTTGAGTAATTTTTCTCCCAAGTTATTGGTATAGCGAATATAATTTATACATTTATAAAATAAATGGGAAACAAGTTATTTGTAGGAAACTTGAGCTGGAACGTCGATGACGCTATGCTTAAAGATTTCTTTAGTTCTGTTGGTACTGTTCTTGAAGCAGTCGTTATAAAAGACAGAATCAAAAACCGATCTAAAGGATTTGGTTTTGTTAAGATGTCTACCGAAGAAGAAGCTCAAAGAGCAATCGCTGAGTTAAACGGAAAAGAGCTTGACGCAAGAGCATTGAATGTATCTGAAGCTAGAGAGGAAACTCCTAGAGAGAACAGATCATTTGGTGATAGAGATAACAGAGGTGGTTACGACAGAAGGTAATCCGTTGTTGTTTTGAAATTAAAGGGGGGATCGAAAGATCCCTCTTTTTTTTGTAGTTACAAAAAATATTAAACAATACTTATTGTTGATATAAAAATCTGTTGATTGAAAATTGCTTAAGACTTATTCAGTCATACCTTCTAACTGTTGTTGTGCATACGCAGTTAGATTCTTTCTCTTAGCCCAAGTTCTCTGAGTATCAGTAAGAAGTTTCTTTCTCAATCTAATACTGACAGGAGTAACCTCGATCAACTCATCATCATTAATGAATGAAAGTGCATATTCTAATGTTAGAGGAATTGTAGCTCTTAGAGAGACAATGGTAACCTCTGCATGGGACATTCTTACGTTAGTCTTATGTCTAGCCTTACAAGGATTAACCATAATATCTTCCTCATTGTTATTAATACCAATAACCATACCCTCATATACAGGCTCAGAACCAGAGATAAATAATTTTCCTCTATCTTGTATTGTAGTCAAAGAATAACCTAATGCAGTACCAGTTTCTGAAGATACAATTACACCCTTTCTGAATAATTCTGGTTGCTTTATGTATGGTATATATTCTGCAATGAAACTGTTAATAATAGCTTCACCCTTTGTAGCATTCATCAATGCTCTATGTAGACCAATCAAGTTTCTAGTTAAAATCTTGTATGTAAATCTAGTCTGTCCATCTTCATTCTCAATATTAATCATCTCACCTTTTCTGTCGCTTACCTCTTGTGTAACTACACTCATATACTCTTCTGGAGCATCGATAGTTAGTTCCTCAATAGGCTCACTGATGACACCATCAATATTCTGAAGAATAACCTCAGGTTTACTCAATTGAAGTTCAAAGCCTTCTCTTCTTAATTGCTCAACAAGGATAGCTAATTGAAGTTCTCCTCTACCTGCGACAAAAAAGCTGTTAGAACCATTATTTGTAATATCCAAACTAATATTTAGATTCTTTTCCTGTTCTAATCTCTGTGCTAATTGCTTGTCTGTAACAAATTTACCTTCTTTTCCTAAGAAAGGAGATGTGTTTGCTTGAAATTTAACTCTAACTGATGGTGGAGTTATTGCAATTTCTGGAAGTACATCTTGATTGTTGATATCACATATAGTTGCTCCAATTTTTGTGGATTCGATACCTGTGATAGCAACAATTTCTCCTGCTTTTGCTTCTGTAATTGGTTGCCATTGCATTCCTTCTTTAGCAAAGAGACCTCTAACTCTACCTTGTACCTTTTCTTCTTTTCCGGGTTTGTTAGAAATCAATATAACTGGGTCATTTAATTTTACACTTCCCCTATTTATCTCTCCAATTAGATATCTTCCTGTATGTACATCAAATTCTAATGAAGTAACTTGCATTTGGAATGGACCCTCTGGATCACCTTTTGGAGCTGGCATACTAGCAATAATTTCATCCAATATAGGTGTTACATCTCCCTCTGTACTGTTAGGTACTGTGAGGTCCCCTTTTGGCATTTCCTTGAAGATTTTACCTTCTCTAGCTATTGCATAATATACAGGGAAATCTAATTGCTCCGGGTCTGTAGCTAATGCTAAGAAGAGATCCTGTACTCTACTGATTGTCTTTTCAATATTTGCTAATTTTTTGTCTATTTTGTTTACAACAAGGATAGGTTTGAGTCCCATCTCTAATGCTCTCTTCAATACAAATTTTGTTTGTGGCATTGGACCTTCTTTTGCATCAACCAAAAGTAAGCAGCTATCTGCCATGTTTAATGTTCTTTCTACTTCTCCACCGAAATCTGCGTGTCCTGGGGTATCAATGATATTGATTTTGTATCCCTTGTATCTGATCGAAATGTTCTTTGCACTAATGGTAATACCCTTTTCTCTTTCCAATTCACTTGAATCTAAGATCTGTGTCTCAGACATTTCATCTTGATTATCTCTGAAAAGATGGTTTTGCTTCATAAAGGCATCGACCAAGGTAGTCTTACCGTGGTCAACGTGCGCTATGATTGCAATGTTTCTTAAATTGTTTTGGTCGATTGGTGAATATTCCATGACAAGGTAGGATTTTACCACAAAAATGGCTAACTTGATACTATATTGTGATCAAAGAATTATTCTTTGACTTCTACTCCTCCAAAGATAGCGGTACCAGTGATTTCTAAGACTGGGGATTTAGTTTCTCTAGATGCAATTTTGCTTTCCCAACCTCCCATGACTCCCGTTCCACTTGTAACAATCTTACAATCTTTTGGTACTAATACTTCTACCCCTCCAAATATTGCGTTAATGGTAAGCTTTGCTCCATCTTTATGTACTTTTGCATCTCTAAGATCTAATTTACCACCTCCAAATATTGCAGATATATCTCCCCCCTTAAATGCTTTAGAATCCATTCTTTTATCTACTCCCCAAAATATGAGGGCTTCGGATACTTTATCACTTTCATCATATTTCTTGTCTAAGTTCATGTGGGTACTTTCTTTCTTGAAAATCATTGAAAGTCCAATCGCAATTATTGCTACTGGCCATAGTACGGCAAAGAAATTCCATGAGAAGAGTTTTGTGAAGAGGAATATGAAACCAATTGAAAGGAAGAGAATTGCTGATGCAGTATTTTTATCTAACATCATCTTTATTCCTACTCCAAGCAATGCAGCTGGCCATAGGTAGCCTATGACATCTCCTGCGTTTAAATGTAACAATGGTAATACACCTGAGGTTTCGAGGAAGAATATGAGGCCAAGGATTATTAAGAGTCCTCCAATTACTAATTTTGAATTTGTGTTCATGATATTAAATGTTTATTAATTAAATTATTTTCTATCAATTGTTAATTCACCTACTCCTACAGAAGCAGTTATAGTTACTTTCTTTGTAGCAGTATCATAGTTGGATGATTTGTAATTGGTTTCTTTTCCAACTCCATCAACGGTACTATCATCAACCTTTATTGATCCTACTCCTAAGTCATATGCTACTTGGATACCTACATTTTCAGGAATTGTTAAAGTGATCTCTCCAGCTCCTACATTCATATCTATTGTTTCAGGAATTGCACTTTCCCCTAAGGTAATGTCTAAGCTTCCTGCTCCAACACTTGTTTTAAGAGTTTTGATTGATGCTGAATCTAGATCCACAATTCCTTCTCCTGCACCTAAATCAATCGTTATTTCAGTTGGAATGGTATTTTGGCCAAGTGTAAGAGTATATTCAGGAGATTTGAAATTCCACCATCCCCAGTTATGTATTCTTGTATTATCAAATACTGTTGTTAAAACTCCTTCTTTTGAGGTGTTCTCTAAAGTTGGTTTGTTAGTCTCAGTATAATCTTTCATTTCTGAGTGAAGGAAGTAATCAGCAGATTCATCATTTAGATAGAGTGTTGAAGCTGCAACGTTTAAATCCAAAACTCTTGAGGTTATACCTGTGTAGTCTGCAAGATTAACATATGCTTCACTTTCCATTAGCTCGCTGTCATTTACATTCTCACATCTGTTAAATATGCAGTTTGAGATACTTTCAGGAAGGAAAGGCACTCTCTGTGTTTTTGTGAAGAAGTATGATGTGGCTCCAATGAAGATTATGAACAATGTATATATGATTGGATATACAATCTGCCCTACTTTGTTTTCAGGTAATATTATCTTTAAACCTGCGAGGATTAATAGGATTGGCCAAAATCTAAATATTTGTAACCATATTCCCCATGGAACTATATTGGTTGTATTAAGTAAGAACAAGAGCCCAATAGATACAAGAAATATTGCCCCTGTAATATCTTTTTGTTTTTTGTCTTCCATTTGTTTAAGAATAAATTTACTTTACTTAATATATGTTATCATTTTATCAATAACTTATATATTTACAATATCATATGGAAAAGAAACAGATATATAGATGTCCAATATGTGGAAATGTGGTTGAGGTATTGCATGTTGGTGGTGGTACTTTGGTATGTTGTGGTCAGCCTATGCTCTTAGAAGCTGTTAAGAAGATGGAGGAAGGTAATGAGAAGCATCTACCTATTGTTACTGTGAATGGGAATGAGGTTAGTGTTAAGGTTGGTAGTGTTCCTCACCCTATGACCGAGGAGCATTCTATACAGTGGATTGAATGTATTGTTGGTGAGAATGTTTACAAAAAGGAATTAAAACCTAATGAGGTTGCTGAAGCTGTATTTATGGTTTCTGGAGATACTAGCAATATGATAGTTAGAGCATATTGTAATGTTCATGGGTTGTGGCAGGCATAGGTTTGGAAATTACATATAGGTGCTTATTTTATTAAACACCTATATGGTGAAGAAAAGAAATTGATCTCGACTAGAACAGTCGTAAAATCTGATCTGAAAGCTTTTTCTTTCCTTCCGTAATTTTTTCTATATCTATAGCATTTTGTTCTCCTGGAATTCCTTCTCGCTCTATTTCAGCAAGATCTAGTTTCTTCCAGATGTCATGCATAAAATGCACATTTTTGTTTTTGATTGCTTCTTCTATATCATCAAACATTTTCGACCAATTGATGCTCATCTAACACTCCCTTACGAAAAAATTACGAACCGGCTATTATACTACAGGTCTATATGCGCATCAACCCCCATTTCTAAACAAATCTTGATATAATAGCTCTCATGTTAAATATAAATAACATCTCTTTAAGTAGAGGTAACAAACAAATATTAAAGAATATATCTCTAACCTTAGGTGAAGATGAAAAGGTTGGACTCGTTGGAGTTAATGGAGCTGGTAAATCTACCATTTTAAAAGTTATTGGTGGATATGAAGAAGCAGATCTAGGGAATGTATCCTTTAAAGGAACAATGTCATACTTAGCACAAGAGACACACAAGGAGATGGATATAAATAATCATCCTAATCTAACCATTGGTGAATATCTAATCATTGAAAAGAATGTAGATGTTGAGGAATGGGAGATTAAGAAATTCCTAAATAATCTCAAGATGGATGACAAGGATTGCGATAGTAAACTAGGAGAACTTTCTGGTGGACAGAAGATTAAGGTTGAAATTATTAAGATATTAATGGAGAAAGCAGATCTCTTAATATTGGACGAGCCAACTAACTTCTTAGATATTCCTTCTGCCGAATGGTTAATGAGATATCTAGTAACGTATCCTAAGGCTGTGCTAGTGGTATCTCATGATTTGAGATTGATGAATAAGGGGATAACTAAGATTTGGTTTCTTAACGAAAAGATACATGATGTAGAGGTTTACAGAGGTAACTATGAACAATTTTTAAAAGTTAAAGCATTAAGAGATGAATTCCTAGTTAAGCAGTTGATTAGCGAAGAAAAGAAAGCTGAAAAAGTATTTGAATTAGCTCAAGGGTTGTCTGGAAGAAAGAGTATTAAGGAAAAGAAGCGAGCTGCAAGAAAGTTTGAACAAGCTAAGGAGTTAAAGGAGAATGTTAAAGAGTTACAGATAAAGGTTATGAAGGGTAAGAAGATGCATTTAAATATTCCTGTTCCATCACAAAGTAACAAGCTTGTGTTGGAGATGGATAATATTTCAAAGGCGTACATTAAAGGTAAAGAAGTACTAAAGGATGTGTCATGTAATGTACAAAGGCATGATCGTCTTGCCATTATTGGTAAAAATGGTGCTGGTAAGACTACTTTGCTTAAGATATTGGCTGGTAGGTTGAAACAGGATAGCGGTACATACAAGTGGGGTTTTAATACCACCGTTGGATACTATTCTCAAGAGAATGAGGACTTGGATTTTACCAAGACAGTTTGGGAGAATGTTGAAAAATTGGAATGGGGATTGTTGGATAAACGAAAGTTTTTGGGAGGATTTTTGATTGCTGGAGATATGATTAATCAAAAGGTGTCTACCCTATCTGGTGGTGAAAAGACTAGATTGGCTTTGGCTAAACTATTTGCAGGTGGATACAATGTGTTGCTGTTGGATGAACCTACTACTTATTTGGATCCTGATTCTCAAAATATATTGCTTCAAGCACTTAAGGAGTACAAGGGTACTATTATATTGGTAAGCCATGAACCTCATTTTGTTAAGGAATTGGGTATAGAGAAGGTTATATTAATGCCAGAGGAATACTTTGGATATTTTAGAGATGAATATATTGAAAGAGTTGGTGCTATTTAAATCTTTTCCAAAGGGTTGATTCTTTTATTATTTTCTCAATCTCTTTTTTAGGTAAGTTACTTTCTACCCAGATATGGGGAGGTGTAGATTGAAGTTTCTTTAATTCTTTTAGAAGGTCTGATTTAGTTATCTTCTTGACTTCTTCAATATAGAGATTTGTATTATATAGCTCGCCATATTCTATATAATTCATAGCAACTTCATTTGGAAGTTCTTCCTCATATACAATAGTCCTTGGAAAGATATATGTACTAAGAATATTATTAATCCACCTTGTCCCTTTATCGGATCTAATAAATTTCTCAATATCTGTGAGAATAAATGGGTCTAATTTAGTAAATAACTCTTTGAGTCTAGAGCTCTCGATGACAAATCTTAAATATTCAACATTATTATATGCTGTAAACCAGTCATCTCTATATGCCTGAGATCTATATATTAATCCCATCTTTTCGCGAAGAATGAGAAAGCCAATTTTCCTTATTAGTGAGTGCAGGACATTTTCAATAGCATCTTTTTTATAATCAAAACCTTTTCTAATGTGATCAAAATAAATAAGTTCAATTGTAGTCCCTGTAGCTTTCTCATCGTAGAAATATCCTAAATCGAGTTTATTGATTAGTGGAATTTCACCAAGCATTTTTGGTTTTTCATTGATATATTTTTCCCCAATTTCGTTAAGTTTATTACAAATGGAATTATTTAAAGGATTCTTGGATTGAATTGCAAATACTGTACTTTTGTTTATCAATCTTTTTGTAAAGAATTTCTGAAGATCATCAACATTTATATTTTTTATTTCATCAATTTCTCCTGCTAGATGATATGTAAACTCGGGATATTCTTTTCTTTGTAAAAAGAGCATTTTTTGTCTGAAGTTGTCCTTTTCAAGCTTTGGGCTTCGACTTCTTTCTGCTATCACAATTCTTTTTTCTTTGATGATAGATTTCCTAAATTTTAAAGTTGGAAAATCAATTATACTATCGATTCTTTCCAAAATGCGGTCTGCTCCTTGATAATTTGCCATTCCTTTTAGTGTAATGAACTTGTGGGTGGTACCTGCATTCATATTTAGAGCGGGACAAGATTTATTTCCCTCTTCAAATTTATTAATGTCATCTTGTGTTTTAAATGTACTGTTAGGATTAAAAAGCATATGCTCAAGCAGGTGTGCACTTCCATGGGGGACTTTTTCTAGATTTTCATATATGGTTCCAGCCTCATGAACTGAGAAAAAATCAAAATTAACAGTAGCTGGATTTTCTAAATGTATTAACTTAATACCACAATCTAATTCATATAATCTATATGTAATATTGTTATATTCATTCCTAAACTCTTGTAATAATTTCATTGGTTATCTATTTAAATTAACTTCATAGCTTCCCATATCCTAATCATAGCATAGGTATCTAATTCACAATATCTAAGCAAGTTATCTTTCGTAGCGTTTTTTTCTTCTTCAGACTTACTCCCATATACAGTCTCTTCCCAAGTAACCATAGCCTCAGTACCATTAGACACTTCCATACCATGATATGTTAAATCAGGACATAGTACAGGTAAAACTTTTTTAATACTCCAACTACCTTTAAACTTAGGATCCACATACATTTGCTTACTAAATATATCTCCTAGATCCTTAACTCTGCTATTTACCATAATGAAGAAATCTTCATATTCTGGATATATCTCCCCCATCTCCTTGTTTCTACCCATCTCAAATGATTTGTTCCATGTTAAGATACTTCCCGTCTTACCAATAACCTTTTGTAATTCGGCTGGTACAGACTTCATAGGGTCATCTTGTGAAGTAGAAAGATATTCATAATGTTCTAACTCAGAATTAGGAGTTCTTTTTACATGTAGAGAATATTGAAATACTACATTCTGATATGGTTTGTGACCATTATATTGTGGTACAGCCCAAGCATAGGTTTCGTAATCTAAGAAATACAGAGGAAAGATTAATCCTTCAATATCATTTCTTACAGCATAGATATCAATAATTGCCTTGTTCTCTTTAGTAGCCCTCACTTGTATCTGTTGTTTTGAGCTAAGTTTGAAGTTCTCTGGAATATTCCTCATATCCAATATATCCATATCTCTGAGCATTCTCACCTTCTTTTCCCCTATCATTCCTACATCGTAGATTGAATATTCGGGTAGTGTTGGAAAACAAAGTCCTTTACATGGGCAATCTTTAGGCTTGTAACATTCCATTAATCCATTATTTTCCATTTTGTTGGTTACTAGGAGTGCTTCAGCAATTAATCCTTGTACTTTGTTGTAATTCTCTTTTGCAAAGTCAGTCATCTTCTTAACAACAAATAGCTGTTCTAGATCTACTTCTCCTTCTCTAATATAGTCTTTGTTTAGATATATTAGATATATGTCGTTAATATCCTTTTCTAATGTGTTTGATGCAGTGTAATACTGGAAAAGCACATCATATTCTTGCTCCTTCTCTATCTCTGTTACGCTCTTTACCTCATATATATCATTTCCAACTACAATGTCTGCTCTGCTGTAGAGATCATCAGTTTGATATATCTTTTGGTGTTCACAATCATTGGAGAGACATTTTTTAACATATTTGCGTGCGAGTTTCTCTACCTCGTATCCTTGCTTGATGAGGTGTTGATCATACATTGAGAGAGACTTATTGTATTGGTTATGTCTCAATGCCCATAGATGCATTGGTGCATCCATGAAGACTAGAAAATCTGATTTGGTTAACATTCTAGATTATATCTATTTATAGTCTTCATACCAAGGCACAAGTAAGGGAGTTAATTTTTGTCTGATTGTTTTTAAGATTAATCCTGCATTTGAGCGTGTAAATCCATATATTTGCCCTATTTCCTCTTGAGTTTTAGGAACAGTTTCAAGCTCAGTTGGATACAATAGACTAAAGATCTCAAATTCACGAATAGACAATTCTTTTTTAGCAAGTGCATATATTTCTTGTATTGCTACATGGTTTAATGCTTGTCTTTCAATTGGCTCCTCATGAGTCCGTATTTTTCTTTCTTCCGCAATATCATCAACGGTTGTTATCTCGATTCCCTGTATCTCGTATGCCCTTTGTAGTGTCTGTGGAGTGATACTATTCTCCTTTTGGGTAAGATTCTCAATTGCTTTTGATATTGAAATAGTTGTGGTTCCTAATTTCTGATATTCACTTTCTATCTCTTGCCCAAGATAGGAAAGTTTAATTGATTCATCATCTGATATTGAAATAAGATTTTCCATATCTCTTTTTTGTCTCCTGATTTCAAGTCTAATCCAAAAAGCAGCATATGTTGAAAATCTAACACCAATTCTAGGATCAAATTTATTTATTGCAAGTAATAATCCCCGAGTTCCAACCATTAATGCATCATTGAGATCGTTTTGATCTGTATCAGGATAATATATTCTATGAATCCAGTAATGAACTAACCTCTGATTATGTCTTGAAAGAATATCTATTAGGATATTTCTGAAAGGCATAAGTAACTTTTCAGAGTTGAGAGAAATTTTTGTTTCAAAAAGGGCTTTGAAAAGTTGCTCTTGTACTTTGTCAGGCAATTTTGTGTCATTGTTGTTATCTTCGAAGGTAACTAATAGTTCCTGGGTTGCTTGTGATATTGGAGCCACGTTTTGTTGTTGTTCTAAATATTTGAAGCATTGATTGATGTTCATTTCAAAAAGTTCTGGATGAAATCTTATTGCGTTAGTTAGGGAAATATTGAATTTGTTTAGTAAGATTACTACGGGAATGATTTTCTCAATTGGTTCACAAAAATCTCTCTCATTTAGAATATCATTCATTTTTACTCCAAGATGGTTCAAATATATAAATGAAAGCATGTCCTCTGTATTTGTAAGTTGAATTCTTTCTTTTGGAATATAATTTTTTTGCTTGGGAGAAATTCCATATCCAAGTGATTTTACAAAAGTAAATTGATCCTCTACTTCTGGGAGCTTTTGAATATCTAAAAATAGCTCAGACTTCTGATTTGAATCTAAGCATTCTTTTGAGATTATAAGATTTATAATCTCTTCTTTTAATAGTGAAATTGAACCTCTTGGCTCTAGAGCCTCAATCTCAGGCGTTTCTGTAAACATATATGTGTTCTTAAAACAAAACACCTATAGTATATCAACTCTGGGCGCTTTATTCTACCACTAATGAAACAGTAGCTTTGCTGCTTGCACTAAATGTCCCTGATGAGGAATACTCTTCCTGAACTATTGAGCATACTTCAGAAGTTGGTTCGTCTAGCTTTTGTACTCTTACTTTGACTTGTTCTGGATAGCTTTCCATAACTAAGGCATCAGTTTTAATATGTATACATGAGGTAGAAGCTGCTTCAGTTACATTATAGCTCCACGTGTTATCTCCCTTGTATTCATATGTAAGTATAAAATTTTCTTTTGTAAGCTGTTTGCTTGTTTGTAGGTTTTTATTGTGTATATATAGGTATACAAAGATTCCTGAGATTACAATTAACAAAAATGCTATGACAGAAATTAATATGACTTTTTTATTCATGTCCTTACTATTCAAATATTATATATGAGGCTATTCTTCTATGGTCTCTAATCTTGTGTAATAGTCAGGTAATTCTTTAAGATGTGCTAAAGCTATTTTACCTGTTAAAATTGGATCGTTATTGGTTACGTTTGTTTGTAGATCTCTACTTCCATGTTCTAATTCTACGTTTATTCCTTTGAAAAATTGATTAAGATCTACAGTATTCCAATCAATATTTAATTGATCTCCTATTTGTTTTGCATCTTCTAATGTGAATTTCATATCTTCCATATGTGTTGATTATTCAAATTATATTTATACATATTACCAGAGAAATGGTTATTCTATAATCCCACCACCAATAACGTACTCATCATCATAGAATACGACCGATTGTCCAGATGTAATTGCTCTTTGTGGATTATCAAATACTACTTCTACTCTTCCATCCTCCAATGGTTTTATAGTAGCAGGAGCTTCCTTCGCTCCATACCTTATCTTTGCAAATACCTTCATTTCCTTTTCTAATTTCTCAATTGATATCCAATTTAATTCTCTAGCAATTAATGTATTTCCAAAAGTCTCTTCATCATCACCAAGTACTACTTCATTTTTTTCAATGTCTACATCCACAACATACAAAGGTTTGTTACTTGCAATACCTAGACCCTTTCTCTGTCCCACTGTGTAGTAATATATTCCTTTGTGTTGACCAAGAATATTCCCTTTGGTATCAACGAAATTCCCCGGTAATATATCTGAATCAAGATGCTTGGCAATGAACTTGCCATAGTCGTTATCTTCTACAAAACAGATCTCTTGGCTATCGGGTTTGCTTGCTACACCTAGTTCATATTTCTCTGCAATCTCTCTAACCTTGTCCTTGTTATATTCTCCTACGGGGAAAAGCGTTTGAGATAGCTGCTTCTGAGTCAAATTGTAGAGAGCATAGGTTTGATCTTTAGTTTTACTAAATGATTTTTTAAGTAAGTATCTACCATCTTTAAATTCCACTTGTGCATAGTGGCCAGTAGCTATGTAATCTAATCCCATGGAAATAGCTTTGTCTAAGAGTGCTTCAAATTTTACTTCCTTATTACATATGATACATGGGTTTGGAGTTCTTCCCGCGGTATATTCTCTAACAAAGTAATCGATGACCTTCTCTTTGAATATATCTTTGAAGTTTAATACGTAATATGGAATATCTAATTTGTTAGCCACTCTTCTTGCATCATTTATGGCAGTAAGCGAACAACATCCGTTGTCTCTTTCTTCCATTCCTTCGGTTTGCCATATCTGCATAGTAGCTCCAATGACTTCGTAGCCTTGTTCTTTAAGTAAGGCTGCGGAAACAGAACTGTCTACGCCACCACTCATGGCTATTAATACTTTTTTTCCGTTATTTTGAGGATTCATTCTTTTTCTTGTAATCATCTATTGCTGCCTTTATGGCCTGTTCTGCAAGATTTGAACAATGCATTTTTACTGGAGGTAACCCATTCAATGCCTCTGCTACTGTTTTGTTTGATATTTCTAATGCCTCTTCTAATGTCTTTCCCATTATTAGTTCCGTTGCCATACTACTAGTAGCTACAGCTGCACCACATCCAAAGGTTTTGAATTTAACATCAGTAATAACATTGTCTTTGATTTTAAGATACATCTTCATGATATCTCCGCAAACAGGATTTCCAACCTGACCTATACCATCTGCATCAGGGATTTCTCCTACATTTCTTGGATTCATGAAATGATCCATTACTTTTTGACTATATTCTTCCATTTTTAATAAAGGTGTCATATAAAGGGGACATTGCTCTTAATTTCTCAATTATTGGAGGTAATGTCTCTAATAGATAGTCTAAATCACTATCTGCATTTTCTTCTCCAAAAGTTAATCTTAGAGAACCATGTGCTATTTCGTGTGGTAATCCTATCGCTAACAACACATGAGAAGGATCTAAGGAACCAGAGGTACATGCTGATCCACTCGAAGCACATATACCTTTCATGTCGAGCATAAGGAGGATTGATTCTCCTTCTATGAACTCAAAGGAAATATTTACATTCCCTGGTAATCTATTCTTTTCATCCCCATTTAATCTTGAATATGGGATCTTTTCTAATATCTCTTTTATAGCTCTATCTCTTAATTTTATTAATTTTGTATTGTATTGTTCAATATTCTCAGTTGCTAGCTCAATAGCTTTTCCAAGTCCAACAATACCTGCTACATTCTCTGTACTAGCTCTCTTACCTCGCTCCTGTGCACCTCCATGTAACATTGGTGATATTCTTACTCCATCTCTAATGTAGAGCACTCCGACTCCCTTAGGGCCGTAGAACTTGTGTCCAGAGAGTGATAGCATATCAATATTCATGTCCTTAACATCAATAGGTATATTACCAATAGCTTGTACAGCATCTGTATGGAAATATATTCCTTTTTCCTTGGCTAACGCCCCTATTTCCTTAATTGGTTGTACTGTACCTATCTCATTGTTAGCAAACATTATGGATATTAATATGGTATCTGGCCTTATGGCTTTCTCGATATCCTCAACGTGTACTATTCCTTTGTTATCTACTGGTACATAGGTTACTTCAAAACCATATTTCTCAAGATATTTACATGTGTGTAATACGGCATGGTGTTCAATATTGGTTGTTATGATATGTTTTCCTTTAGATTCATTTGAAAAAGCAACTCCTTTTATAGCCCAGTTATCTGATTCTGTCCCTCCACTTGTGAAGAATATTTCTTTTGGTAGTGCATTTAATGCTTTGGCTACTTTTTCTCTTGCATCATCTATGGCTTTTTTGTTTTCTCGACCTAATGAATATATGGATGAAGCATTACCATACTTCTCAGTAAAATATGGAAGCATTGCTTCTAATACCTCTGGTTTTACAGCGGTTGTTGCAGCGTGATCAAAGTATATATTTTTCATATATATATTTTACCACATGGGTCAAGGAGTTATATTGAAATATATAGTTTACTGACTAAAGGCAAAGCTTTCATTAGGTCTTAATGCATAGTTTCTAGATCTATCGTAGAAACGATTTAGAGTGGCAGGATCATTTTGCAGGAGGTAGTCTTTGAAGTCTCCATTGCCTTGTGCAACGGAAATAGCTGGAATGGTTTCTCCGTTTATTACAACAGGTGTGCTATATCTAGGCATTTTTTCAATTTGAGGCAAGTTCAAAGGTTCTAATATTGATTTGAGTTGATTAATCATTTTTGCAGATATTTCCTTTGCTGAATTCTTCTCTGTTTTCACTGGGTAGAAAATGAAGTCGGCAACATTATTTGGATTATCTTCCCCATCCCCCATTTTATATACAGAAAGGAAATTAGCTTTTCCGCCGGCGACTTCAACTTCTTCGTTACTTACGCTTATATTATTTCCTCCTTCTTGCCTCTTTTGAGCAAATAGATTTTCAATAATTGCCATGTCCTGTTTCTGAGTTTCAAGAATCGCCTTTAAAACTTCTATTTTCCTTTCTGGTGGAACAGTCAGATGTATTTTAAAAGTATCTTGTTCATATTCATAAACGGCATTTTCTTCTTCAGAAGACAATCTTCTAGAGGGGTTCTCGGTTATTTCTTCAAGTAATTTTCCTCCAGGAGTTGGTTCTTCATATATATTCCAGCCAAACCAATATGCCCCTCCTTTGTGTGCTGCAAACATCGTATGACTCATAATCCCAAGATTATGCATGTATCTCTCCTTTGTTTGTGAGGATAGGTTTTTAAAACCAATTTGTTCGTATGCAGTATTTTCCACACTCAATAACTGTCTGTTTTGTTCGAAGCTTTTTGGATATCTAAGCTGACGCTCTTCCTGGCGTTTACTATATTCCTCTCTTGGAATATCTGCTAAACCTTTATCAATTGTTTTATTAAATACATTCTGTAAAGAATAGACATCATCTGCAAATAGCAATAATTCATTTTTATTCAAAGCATCTATTCGTCTCGAGGCGATGGATGAATATTCAATAGCTTGTTCTATCTGCTCCATTGGAATCATGGTATTAGGATCTTGCTCGTTTTGTTTCTTTAGGGCTGAAATACGACTATGGACAATATCCATATTGGTTAGCTGTGTTTCTCTTTCTTTTATCTTTTTGATTTCGTTATCAATATCTAAAGCCTTTTGAGCAAGTACTGATACCTCTGGTGAATATTCATCTGTTTCAGACTGAAGCTCCTGCCAGAGCGTAGCTATTTCTTCCATTTTCTCTCCAGCTTCTTCAAAGAGGTTGTTATCAACTACTTCAACAGTTTCTATAGGAATACTCTCATTCGGAGTTTCAGCAACTTCTACAGTTGCAAGATTTATCTCTTCTGCAATATTAATATCATCTTGTTGTGACATTTTGTAATTGGCTAGTTAAACTTTTTATACCTCGTTGATCTTTTATCTCTACTAATCTCTTGTATATATATCCTAGTAAAAGATTCAATTCTTGTACCCTTTGATTTATCTCTGTAGCATTCATATCTTTATTAAAGATTGGTAAACTCAACTTCTAACGAATTAATTATACCTTGAATTTTGTTAAATTCTTGTTTGTAAAGTCCCTTATCATCAACGGTATATCTAATGTATATACATTCATTTTTCTTTGAACATACGCTAATTCCATCATTAGGAGAAAAAGAATCTTCCTGCTCTTTGTCGATCATTCCATACACAGTTGATTCATCTTCAAAATCAAACACATTCTTTTTTTGTCCTAAGATATTGGTGGTATATTCTTCTTGCTTTTCACCGTTTTCAGAAATCCATCTTCCGCTATCATAGAAGGATGTACACATTCCATTTTCCAGAGTTGGGGAATCTTTGTAAGCTGATATTAGTATTTTTATACCCTCTTTTTCAAAAAATACTGAAGAAAGATCTGCAGTTTTAAAACTATCACTTACAGAACCCTTTTCTGATTCTACAAGTGTAGGGTAATCGGAGCATGAGGAGACAGTATAGTCAGAGGGATATTTTACAGTAAGAATGGATGTGCTTTTTGTTTCCCATTTTGAAAGTAATCCATATGATGAAAGTTTTAAATACAGGAAAACGATAAGTAATATTCCCAATACAATCGCTAATACAATAGTAAATGCTTTTTTCATCTATATTCCCCTCTAAATTAATATTAAATTATACATTTCTTTTTATTAATGTGAAGTCAAAATGATTATTACTTTCGAGATAGCAAATGGTTAGTTTTTCTTTTCTTTGCAGTAAATATTAATGCAATCCATATACTGCCTGACATCATTAATACTCCTGAACAAATCATTACCCAATCAAAGTATATATCACCTAGATTAGCGATTAGTCCAATTACTGCACTAAGAATTACTGTAGAGAGACTGATAATGGTCTCGTAGAAGCCATATTGCTTGCCTTCTCGACCATAATCTATATTCATAGCAAAAAGCTTTCTCCATGTTGAAAGATTTAGAGATGCACCGATACCAAATATGAGTTGAAGAACATAAAAATGCCATGGTTGGGATATGAGTGGATACAGTATGTATGGTATTCCCATTAATATGATTCCCCCTATGAGGAAATATATATCATCTTTATCCTTCTTTATCTTGTCCGTTATATATCCTATTGGTATCTGTGTTAGGGCTCTGGTGAAGTAATATATGGCCGTTCCTACCCCTATGAATTCAATAGCATTAGCTCCTAACTTACTAGAGAGATATATCCCTGCTAGTGTAGAGATTACAAAGTATGGTCCCCATGCAAATACATCTGAGATGGTTAGTAGTACTACTACCTTGTTAAAATTCTTAGTATATTTTTGGAGTTGGAGCATGATGGATATATGGTAGCATACTGAGGGAGAATAAAAAATAACAAGTATTTCTACTTGTTAATTAATAATAATGTGTGAATTGTATTCTTTTCGGCTTGCCAATATATATTGGAAGACTCATCAGTATCGCTTAGCGATAGAAGAAAAGGAAGAGAACCACAGATTTATTAGCCAAAGGCAAAGATTTTGTCACCCAGACATGTTACTGTCTCCGGTACGAATCTAAATGCCTTTAGGCGAACTCTGTGGTTGTCTTCCGACTTGCTGAAATTGTGTTGTTTTGAAACTGTGAAGCCTCAGGTATTCTCAGGGTATATTTTGACATTTGTTCCGTGCTTTTGCATGGTGGTACATTTTGTACAAAATATATGTATTTCTACAGCTCAATTACATTCTTTGTTTCAGCTATATCCTAGGATAGCTATATAAATACATAACCTGTATGTATTCAGGTAGCTATCCAGGACATTGGTTTTAAAGATCTAATAGTTAATAATTTTCATTATTTAACTGTATATATTATACAATTTTTCTAAAAAGATGTAAATATACTATGAGTCTACTAATTAAGGCTTAAATTTGGAATAATAATAGGTAACCTAACCACATATCACTATGTCTAAATACGATGTAATAGTAGTTGGTGCTGGTCCTGCTGGCCTATTTGCATGTTACGAACTCCTCAAATCTCACAAAGATATGAAAATTGCCCTCATAGATATGGGTAATAGAATTGAAAATAGAAAACCAAATGAAGTAATGTCAGGTATAGGAGGAGCTGGAACGTTCTCTGATGGTAAATTACACTTAACTGCATACCTCTCACATGAGAAAGCTTTTCACCTCATATCTCAACCCGAGTATCAAAAAATCTTAGACTATGTAGATGAAATATTCACAGACTTTGGAGTAGATGCAGAATACTATCCTAAACAAAATGAAGAATATGACAAACTAATTGAAGAAGCTACTAAAAATGATGTTGAATTAATTGTAAGAAAAGCCAGGCATGTAGGTACCGACAAACTAACTGTTGTTATAGCGAAGATGGAGAAGGATTTTTTGAAGAAGGGAGTCGAAATATTAGATAACACGGAAGTAACAGATATCTTGCTTAAAGATAAAAAGATAAACGGAGTAGTTACTAAAGATGGCAAAGATATAAAAGCCCCTATCGTTCTCCTCGCACCTGGTAGGGTTCGAGCTAGCTGGTTACAAAAATTAGCTAACAAATATGATATTAAATATATGTATGACAAGGTAGAAGTTGGAGTAAGAGTAGAATTTTTAGCACCAATAATGAAACGACAAGCAGATATACTTTACGAGACTGTCTACAAGGTAAGGACTAAAACCTACCACGATATCATTAGAACTTTCTGTAGTTGTCCTAATGGTGAGGTTGCTACCGAAAACTACGATGGATATATTTGTGTAAATGGTCATTCAAAGTCAGATCATAAATCAAAGAATTCTAACTTTGCATTTGTATCTGAAGTCAGTCTTACTGAGCCAGTTGAAAACTCCATAGCATATGCTAAATCAATTGCGGAAGTTGCCTCTACGCTTGGAGGAGGGAAACCTTTATTACAATCACTTGAAGATTTACATAGTGGTCGGAGGAGCTCGTGGAGTAGACTTTCTAAATCATTTGTAACCCCTTCTCTTACAGATGTTACGCCAGGAGATATAGCTATGGCTTTGCCATATCGAATAGTAAAGAATATTGAAGAAGGATTAGAGATATTGGATAAGGTGATGCCAGGTGTTAATGGTGGTTCTACCCTTCTCTATGCTCCTGAGGTGAAGTTTAGATCTTCGAAGATAGTTACAGATAACGGATTGCAAACATGTATTAAGGGCTTGTATGTAGCAGGTGATGCCGCGGGTGTATCAGGAAGTATAACTGGAGCTGCTGTAACTGGAATTATGTTTGCAAGGTCCATACAGTAAAAATTTCTGATATAATAACGAACATAAATTGATATCATTAAACATATGAAGATATCCATTGTTATACCTGCTTACAATGAAGAAAATAGAATAGGAAAAACCCTCCCCCATGTTATTTCTTACCTCAAGGAATTTAGTAAAAAGAATCAAATTCAAACCGAGATCATAGTTGTTAATGATGGAGCTAAGGACAAAACATTAGAAGTACTCAATACATTTAGAGAAGATATAACAATTGTTAGCTACTATCCCAATATGGGAAAGGGCTATGCACTAAAACAAGGAATTGCGAAAGCCGATGGAGACTATATATACATTGCAGATGCAGACTTCTCGACCCCAATAGAATATATTGAACATTTCGTAGAGAAAATCGATAAATATGATTGTGTAATTGGTTCTAGAGCTTTAGGAAAAGAAGACATTAAGGTATCTCCACTCAGAAAATTATTTGGTAATGCTTCAAATCTACTCATTAGATCTGTATTAGGACTCAATTTTAAAGATACACAATGTGGTTTCAAAATGTTTAATCAGAAATGTAAGCCATATTTCCTAATGTGTGAGAATAATAGATATGGATATGACTTTGAATTCCTTTACCTTTTGCATAAAAATGGCTTGCTAATCAAGGAAATGCCTGTTGAATGGTCAGAGGTTGGAGAAAGTCATGTGACTACAGCTTCATATTTTAAAACATTTGCAGAATTATTACATGTAAGAAAGGCACATAAATAGTATGTGGCAAAAAATTCTTAAAATATTGAAAAATCCTCTGTTTATCCTCGCGATCATATTGATCGTAGGTTTTGTATTAAGATTGTTGGAAATTGATAGAACTAGCTTCTGGTATGATGAGGCATTCACAGGTGATGTTCTTAAACTCTCTTGGAAAGATATGTTTGCAGTTATAGCTGCAGACAAGGTACATCCCCCACTATTCTATGTATTAGTTAGGTGTTGGTCTCTCATCTTTGGGATTACTCAAACTTCATTAAGATCATTTTCGTTTTTCTTTGGATTATTAGGTATTGGGCTAGCATACTTTGTTGGTAAAGATCTGTTTAAGAAGGAAAAATATCCAATCACAGGATTAATCTTTGCCTTAGTAATCGCGATCTCACCATTCTTTGTCTCATATTCTGTAGAGGCAAGGGCATATTCCTTCTTAGCATTCCTAGCTTTGGGATTAGCATATTCAGTGTTTAAACTTTTAAATAGTTCAGAAGGAAAAGAACGAATCACATATATTGTTATGACAATTCTTCTATCACTGTTACTTTGTGGTACCCACTATCTCCAAATTATCTATATCTTTGCTATTGTTTGTGCAAGTTTGATTTACAGGTTTGTATTTTGGGAAAAAGGCATAAACAAGAAGTGGTTGTATATTTTCTTAGGAATAGTACTTGCTGTTACATTAGCTGTAATATTCATTCCATTTAAATCAATAGTAAATAGTCTTGGGATTTCTGGTATGTGGTGGGTACCTGACATGAAGTTTTACGACATTGTTAGAGTATACTATTCATATTCATTGGGTGTAGTTAGGTATATGGAGGGAGTTCCTCCTGTGAGAGAGCTAATGATTCATATTCCTACATTACTTTTTGGTGCAATTATGTTCTTTATCCATCTAATTGGATATGTCTGGGTTTTAATATCTAAGCGAATTGATTTGGAAGAAAAAAGAAAGATTACTTTTTTCTTTGTGTTGGGGATAATAACCTTTGTAGGTTTCTATCTCTTAAGTGTGTTAAATTTCAACTGTTTTGTTGAAAGATATACCATTGCAGGTGGGATAATTCTTTTAATTTCTTTCTGGATGGTATTGTCGTCATTGTTAAAAAAACGGTTTATATTAATTCCAATTGGCATATATATTGCTTTCATATGTATGCTTAAACCTATGCAAACGAGACTTGATTACAGAGTTATGGCTCAAGAGCTTGATGCTTTAAACAATGTTACACGCTATGTGTTTGTATCTCCTACAGATATGATTGATTCTCAATTCTATATGTCTCACTCCAATGTTTACTACTACTATGATAACCATGGTGACTATCCTGGTTGGGCATTACTAAATGAAAATGTTAATGGTGTTAAGGCTACAGAGGTAAAGACTGGGGATGTATTGATAGTATCCAGTACAGAGGTATCAAAGTACATTGACTTGGGATACTCCATACGGGATACCATCTATGATGACAAATTTACAATATTATCCAAGTAACTATACAGGTCTTAGTGTTCCTGCAAATACCTGCCATGCAAGTAATGATTTAGCTACTAAGCTCAATATGACATAGACCTTTTCTCCAAATGTATAGTCCTTCCATTTTCCAATCTTTCCATATTGTAGGATCATGTTACCTGCAAATGTATTGAAGAAGAGGAATATACTAAAGAAGATCCAATATACAAAGGTTGGAGCCTTGTTATCTGCATCTCCAGATCCAAAGAGGTACAATGCTACGACTACCCATGGAACTATTCCTGCTATACAACCAAAGATAAATGATATCCAGTTGGTTTTGGTTGTTGTTTGATTGTGTATTTCCATAACCATTCCAAAGAGAATCATCATTGCATTAAGGAAGAAGATCAACAAGAGAGTACTAAAATCATATACCCCTACTAACATTGATACTACAACAATCATTATGGATGAACTAAATGCATATTCTATCCATCTAGCATAGTTAATACCTTTCTTGAGGTTGGCTACATACCATTCATATATCCTAGGCATTGAAATAATGAAGTGTGCTAATGATGAAAGGAAGAGGAATGCAGCTATTGCATATCCGACCTTAAGGTCATATATATGGTTTAGGGATGGTTGTAGCGTAAGGGTTGCTACATCAAATTTAAGGTAACTTGTATTGATTGGTAATGTAAAATCATTACTTAGTACTACCATGAGTATTCCTTGTACGAAGTGGAAGAATCCCATTACTATGTTAAATATATGGAGGTTTTTGTATTTATCCATTTTAAAAAGAATCAATTTAAGATATTTAAATATATATAATTAGGTGAAGTGATGCAAGAGATCAATTTGATATGAAATTATGTATAATGGAGGATTATGCAAGAAGAAGCAACTATAGAGAAAGAAGCTTCTGCCCCACTTCTAGAACAGATTATTACAGAAAACAACATTCAGGGTGTGTTACTCAGTTTGAATGAAGATTTGATAAGAGAAGAGGAATATTTGTATCTAACTTCTGAAATGCTGAATATTGAACTAGAAGCTGAATATGGCTTTTATATCCCTGATGAAATATATAACAAGGTAATTAAGGCAGAAGGAAGGAATAAATATGGACTGCCTCATATTTTAACTTCCGATTTAGCTGTGAAAGCACTAAATGTTTATTTTGATGAAAATATCCCGATTCATTATTATGAATATAAAGATTTTGTAATAAAATCAGTTAATGATTGGTATACAAGTATTTTACATCCTGTCGTAGGCGCAAAAGAAGTTTTATATACAATAACACTATTGGGAAAGCCATTTCTTTTGGACTGTTATGGAGAGAAGGAATGGATTGATTTCAAGATAGATTTTCTATCTAAAATGGCTCAAATAGATGAAATCCCTTATTATACAGAAGAAACTGAAATTACTGATGTCGGGCAAAGAGCTGCCAACTGCCTCAGGGATATGAGTATAGATGCAAAATCAGCATTGATGATTGGTTCAAATATTCAATCAAGTATAATAGGAGGAGTAATGGCGGGATGTAGAAATTTTGTATGGATAAAAGGTGATTTAGATAAATTGCCTCCAGAAATCAGAGATGATCAGAGTATCCATATATGGTGTGTAGATAGTGTAGACTCGCTAAATTAACTCCCCTGTATCAATTTTTTATTCTTTCTGGTATAATCCAATTTGTTTGATGTAGATTTAAGCGAAATTAATGAGACCCTATGAGGTTAACAATATTTTATTTTCGGTTGTCTATATAAACTGAAAACTAAAATTAATGTTAATCACTGTTATGGAAAACAGGTATAGATCATACGGGCCTAGTCGTACAAATCGATTTTCCCCAAGAAGAAGTTACGGAAGAAATACTAGAAAAAGTTCTGGTATAAGTACAAACCAATACATAGCGAAAGCTATTGAAACTGAGACATCCAACATATATGTTACGGATGCTCTTTTTAACGACTTTAATTTAGATCCAATACTTCAGAAGAATATTCTAAGTAAAAGATACACAATACCTACTAAGATTCAGAATGAAGCTATTCCTGCCATATTGGAAGGAAAAGATATTCTTGGTATAGCAAGCACAGGTTCTGGTAAGACAGCAGCATTTTTGTTACCGATGATAAACAAATTTTTAAACGATGGTACACAAACATGCTTAATAGTTGTCCCTACCAGAGAACTGGGTAGCCAAATACAAGATGAATTCAGAGAATTAACTAAAGGTACTAATCTTAAATCAGTATTAATTATTGGTGGTAAGAGTATTAGAGATCAGATGTATATCTTAGACAAGAGACCTCATTTCATCATAGCTACACCAGGTAGATTGAAAGATATATATGATAGACGTGGTGTAAATCTTGGTGAAGTAAACAATGTAATTCTTGATGAGGTAGATAGAATGTTAGATATGGGTTTTATTGATGATATTAGATATATCATCGGTAAACTTGATACTAACAGACAGTCCCTATTCTTTTCTGCAACTATGTCCTTTAAAGCAGAAGCTATTGCTAACTCCTTACTTAAGAATCCTGTTAAGGTTGAGATTGAATCTCAGTCTCCTCAACATAATGTTGATCAGGATGTTATTAGAGTTGATGGTAGTAAGAGAAAAGAAGAAGTTCTTTTAGATTTACTATCTAAGGAAGAATTTAAGAGAGTATTGATATTCACTAGAACAAAAAGGAATGCAGACAAGCTTTCTGATTATCTTTATGACCAGAAATTAAATGTAGATGCATTACATGGTGACAAGAGACAATCTCAAAGAACTAGAATCATTGATGGTTTTAAGAGAGGTGATTTTAATATCCTTATCGCTACAGATGTAGCTTCAAGAGGATTGGATGTAAACAATATAACCCATGTTATTAACTATGATGAACCTGAGTGTTATGAGGATTATATTCATAGGATTGGTAGAACTGGTAGAGCTGGTAAGAAGGGATATGCGCTTACATTTGTTGATAGATAATTGATTTGGAATAACAAAGCGGACCTATATTTGTGATGAAAATCATATAGGTCCACTTTTGTGGTGCAATGTTTATTTCTTTTTCTTTGAGCTTTTACCCCCCTTGTTTCCTTTACGGGCTGGCTTTCTCGCCTCGAAGCATTTTTTGCTTCGCGATTTCGCCGTTGCCCGATGGGCAGATATATGAGCTCTTGTCCCTTGATGGCTTCCTTGCTTTTTGCCAGTTTGCTGATTCTTATTTCTCTTATTGCTATTTTTATTAGCCAATTTTCCCTCCGTAAATAATAAGAATGTTTAACATTGCCTACAAGGAAATTATATCCAAAAATACGGTTATAGGTCAATGAAATTTCACAAACTATCTCCCTACCAATCCCTTTATATATTTATATGCCGCTGATATCTCTGTAGACTTCTCTGTTAATCCAGGTCTCCTATTTACTTCTAATATATAGTTCTCTCCCGTATCTTTATCAGTGACTACATCTACTCCAGCCCATTTCAATTTCAATGCATTAGCAGAGTGTATTGCAATATTAATAACATCAACAGGAACATCCTTGACCTTTATGAACTCCTCACAAGCTCCTAGAGCTACATTATTTCTAAATTTATCTGTTATCCTAGTTCTCTTACATACCGATGTAGACTTACCATTAGCTATAACTACTCTGTAATCAAAATCATTAGGAATATATTGTTGAAATATATACCTATTATATTTCCCATTATCCTTAATAGTTTGTTTTATCTCTTCCTCTTTATCTATCAAAAATACATTAGAACCAAGTGATCCTAATGATGTCTTATATATACAAGGTAATTTACAAATATCAGCAATCTCAGATATATTCTCTTGAGTTACATTTAATCCATTATGGAAATATGTATTAGGAACTAATACCCCTTTGTATGCCAAAGTAAAAATATCTGAAAGCTTAGTATTATGTGAATTTGTCTTGTTATGTGGAATCTTTTGAGATTTAAGATACAGATGTAGAAGGTAAGCCATATGGGTGGTATTCCATCCCGATTGTATCCAAACGTAATCATATTGTTTGAGATCTTTTCCTTTAATATTTACAGTTATCACTCCTTCAACTATTTCAAATACTATGTCCTTAATCGAAGCTGTATCTAGGGTAATATCTTTAAGTTTTAATTTTTCTTGTATGATGATTTTTTCCTCAACAGGAGTATTGATACCTACGGCTAGGACTGAGCGATTGATCATATTAGTATTGAGGAGATTATGGCTGTATTATACCATTTCTTGCATAACTTTGTTATACATATCTTTACCTTTCATATTTAGAATCATATTATCTCCAACCATGGCCATATACTCTCTTTGAAATAACTTAGCATCATATTTAACCCCTTCATTTATCCTTAATCCAAGCATTGTCTTCTCTATTTCTTTGTCCTTTGGAGTAATCGTTTCCTTTTCAATATCCCATTCTCTTTGTATATATTTTTGTATATCTTCTGGATTATGTGACTTAGTATTATCTACTCTAGAATATGCTCCTGCTCCAATACCAATATAATCTTGGTAATGCCAGAAGTTTAGATTATGTTTACATTCATATCCTTCCCTTGCAAAATTGGATATTTCATATTGTTTAAAACCTTTTTCATTTAAATATTCACAAGCATAGTGATACATATCTCTATCTACTGTTTCTGAAGGTAGATTTAATTTCCCATTTTCATTTAATTCTCCATATGGTGTTTTCTCTTCTACTTCCAAACTGTAACAGGATATATGTTGAATATCTAAGGCTGTAACAAGTTCTAAGGACTTCTTCCATTGGTCTAGGGTATGGTTTGGATATCCAAATATGAGGTCTACTCCTATGCCCTTGAAGTTTATTTCTTTAACAAGCTTGTATTTCTCAATGAACTCCTCATATGTATATCTTCTACTTAGTTGTTCTAACTGGCCATTATCTGTTGCTTGTAATCCGATACTTATTCTATTTATTCCAACTGTCATATATGCTTCTAATGATTCCTTTGTTATGTACTGTGGATATTGTTCTATGGTTATTTCAATATCTTTACTAATATGGAAATTCTTTTTAATATTTTTTACACATTCAACTATGTATTTGTGTGGTACTAGATTAGGTGTTCCGCCACCTATATAGATGGTTTGTATTTCTCTATTCTTGTATAGTTCGGATTTGGTTGTGATTTCTTTATTTAATGTCTTGAAATATTCTTCGTATGTATCTTCACAATTGGTACATGAGAAAAATGCACAGTATGGGCATTTAGCAAAACAAAATGGAATGTGGATGTAGATGTTTAAGGAAATCATTAATTGATTATATCATTAGTAGGCCTTTGCATTTACATAGAATGTGTAACCCCTAAGATCGACGACCTTTATACTAAAAGAATAGTCATTACTTTCATATAGCTCAGCACCAGATATTTCTAAAATACTAGCCATTACATTAGAAAAATGTTTTTTTCCTACACTTATACTCCATATTTTCTTTCCTTTCCCATATTCTAGATCTCTCGCTTTTTGATGGACAGTAAGTTTGTTTTTGTTTTCAAGTCTGAAAATCTTTGGATATTCATCTCCTGTTGAGATCTTTTTTAAGTTGAAATTTTTATATCGCTTTGATAGTTCTGAAATATTCCCGGGATGACAATATGCGTCTAAACTTGTTATATCAAAGGGATACTTTAATCTGGCATAGAGTAATCCAATGAATATATCAATGCCAGGATAATGTTCTTTTCCAAAAAAACTAAAATCAAAAGAAGCTAGGTGTCGTGTAGCTAGGCTTTTTTGATTACTATTCCCATATATTTCTTGTTTATTGAACTTTATATCATAGTTGTCTATATCCAATAGCAAAGTAGAAATTCTAACAAAAGCCTCTAAGGCACGTTGTCTATCCTTAGGATCATTTTTTGCTAAAGGGAAATCTTGTATATCAAATATCTCATTCTCTTGCGAGTTGGCATCTATATTTGTAGTTTTTACTCCACCAATATGTGATTTTCTAGTTTTTTTAACATCTGGGGAATATGCTTCGAATTTGCTCATTTCATGAAGAATAATGTTGTATTGATATTTATTGTTTAAAAAAGTATGGACACATTCTTCTTTTCTAGGATTTTCAAATTTAGAGTATTGAAGAGAATTGTTTTCTGAAAAAGAAGAATAAAATTCTGATGTAGAATTTACGGCATAGTAAAAACATTCCGAAGGAACATAAAAATGAAATCTTAAGCCCAAATATTTTTTTGAATCTTTATTAGTATATTTTCCTAGCCCTATTGGACCACTTGGTGTTAAAAAAATCTGATTATTGTCTATTGTAAATTTATTTGTGGGAAATTTACTTAATTGCTTTTCTAATTTTAAGAATTGAGAATCTGGGGGCATTATATCTATATGCCCAGGGAAAAGCATTTCCATTCTTGATAGCTCTGTAATTGGTTGCAGAAGAAATTGAATATGTTCATTTTGTGAGTTTTTCTCCGTCAAAGACTGGTTTTGTTCAGTTTGACTGAAAACATAGGAATTTAGTAAACGAGAAATTACTGCTTCTGTAGGCAAAGAAGATAAATTGTTTTGTTCTGTTGTGGCTTCAGTATCTATAGACATAGCCCGTATTATACTATAGGGCTGTCGGTATCTCAATAACCCTCTTAGGATAATAATTCTTTGAATTTGCTCTTTAATGTATTAATAGCATCTGTATCTATAATGCATGTACTTAATACCTCTATACCATTGTCTTTAAATATTTTGACTGTTTCTGTTAATTTCTTCTCATCCACCATATCTGTTTTTGTTAATACAACAACCTCAGGTTTCTCAAACATGTCCTTACTTATCTTTCTAATCTCTTCTCTCATACTTGTATAGCTCTGATATGGATTTTCATCTTCCAAGCTTACAAAGTGTGCTACTAATTTACAGTTCTCTGTATGTTTAACAAAACTAGTCCCCAATCCCTTACCATCATATGTACCCTCTATGAGGCCTGGAAGGTCCATTAGAACAAGTCCATCCATAATACCTAGCTGAGGTTCTAATGTAGTAAATTGATATGGAGCGGTCTTTACATGAGCGTTAGTTAATTCATTCAGAAGGCTAGACTTACCTGCATTGGGATATCCAATGAATATTACATCAGACTTAAGTTTAAGAACAAAAGTAAATACTCCTTTTTGATTCTCTCTTTCTTTTTCATTAGATCTCAACTCCCTATTCCTTAGTAATGTGGCATTTCCATACCCACCTACTCCACCTTCCAATATCTTTAATTCCTGCCCATCGTTCTCTATCTTACCAATGAGATTGTTATTTAGGAATACCTCCGTAGTTAATGGTAGGAGTAATGTAAAATCTTCTACCTTATCACCTTTTCTTTCTTTCTGTTGCCCAGGTTGTCCATTTTGAGCTTTGTATGTTTTTTCTGGATCAAAACGACTTAAATCGTATGTATGCATAGATCCTTTGAGATATACATCTCCACCTTTTCCTCCATCTCCTCCAGAGCATCGATTAGCATACATTGCACTGGATCCTTCTCCACCTTTTCCAGATTCTATTCTTATTTTTACGATGTCTTGTAACATGTTGGTATTATATCATCTTCTTTCCAAGCTATCTCTCTTAATATGATATATACTCATGGGATGAATATTACGGTAATGGTAAAAGCAAACGCTAAAAAGAATGATGTCAGATTTGAGAATGATCTCTACTATGTGCATACCCAATCTCCTTCAAGGGATGGCAAAGCAAATATCTCAGTTATATATCTATTATCCCAGTATTTAAAAGTTCCCCAAAGTAATATGAAGATTAAACTAGGGTTTAAAAGTAGAAAGAAGATTGTAGCAATTTCTGAGTAGTGGAATATTTTTTTTACAAAAGGTTGTAAAAAGGCAAAAGAAGAAGCACTTACTAATTAAATAGTTGGAATTGATTAGATTCCTGCCTCTTCTTTCTATCAACTACGATCAGGTAGTTGAATAGATGTACAATATCACTGAAACAAAAAGATGTCAACAATCTCTCTGTACTTATAACCTTTGTTACTAGGATTGACTCTATTCGTTGTACTATATATAATTTCATATATTTAAGTTCGTTTTAAGGGGCATTATGGGATACGGAGAAATCTTTGGAGCTAGCGGTACAATAGCTGCTAGTGGATTAGCTTCTGGTCTCGGTTGGATTATTGCAGGAGTTGCAGTATTCACCGTTGGCATTGCATTGGCCTTGAGGTTCTACTTTCGTAAGGGAAGAGGTATCAAGCAATAAAATTGAAGCAATTGCGAGAGATAAGGGTGTTCCCCTATTTCTTAGCTTGGTCTTGCTGATCCTCAGCTTCTGGATATTGCGTCATTTGGGTTCTGCAATAGCGAATTTAAATAATAAAAACCCTGATATATTTCAAATATTGTATTTTTTTTCATTCCTTTCCTTTACGGGTATTATAGTTCTCTCCTATTTAGAGAAACCTTTTAAAGAAAGAAGAAAGTTTGATAGAGATAATATTGTTGTAATAGTACCCATATTTAATGAAGATCCTAAAATAGTTAGAAGAAGTCTCGAATCTATTCTTGATCAAACAAGAAAACCAGATAAGATATTCATTGTTGATGATGGATCTACCGTTGTGGATTATACATCTACAAGAGTCTGGCTTAAGAAAAAAGCAAAGGAGTATGGTGTTAAAGTTATATTTAAAAGACAAAAAAATACAGGTAAACGAGGGGCTCAAGCATTGGCAGTAAGAAATACTCCTGAAGCAACGATATATGTTACCGTTGATTCTGATTCCTTACTCGATAACTGTGCTATTGCAGAGGGAAAAAAACCGTTTATAAGTCCAAAAGTATCTGCAGTTGCAGGTGTATTCTTGATATTGAATAACAAAAAGAACTTCTTAACAAGGTTGACAGACCTTATATATGTTACTGGCCAATTAGTGGATAGATCCTCTATGTCATTTTTGAATTCAGTTTTAGTTAATTCGGGAAGTTTATCCTTTTATAGAGCTAGTGTAGTTAGGAACAATCTTGATTTGTACTTAAATGAAAAATTCTTGAACATGGATGTACATATTTCGGATGACTCTATGCTTACATTTTTTGCGCTTCAAGAGGGTAAAACAGTACAACAAACTACAGCTATTACATTTAGCCTTATGCCTGAAAGAATGAGCCATCATGTGAGACAACTTGTACGTTGGCAAAGAGGTTCATTTATCCGTTCGTTTTGGAGGATAAAGTATCTCCCAATTTTTTCTTGGGGATTTTTTAGACAGGTTTTAAGTTGGGTAAATCAAATGGTTACAAGTATTGTATTTCTTTTGATAATATTTGCACAGGTTATTGATTTAAATATTAATATTATCCTTACATTTGTACTAGTCGCAGTTGCAACCAACTATATTCAGGCATTTAAATATCTTACAATTGAAAGATCTGATGAGAGTTTTGCTTATCGAATTATTACATTTATCTTCTTTACTCCATTTATATTCCTTTGGTCTGCTTTTATATACCGACCTTTAAGACTGTTCTCAATGATTACATGCCTAAAGTCCGGTTGGGGTACTAGAAAAGAGGTCGAGGTTAGGTTGTAGTATTCCATATTGTATTTTCATTCTTAATATCTTTAATACCTTCTCATCTATATTTATGTTCCCATTACTTACCTCTTGTAGTATGTAATCATATACCTGTTGTTGTATGGATGAACCCGAATCGTTAGCAGTACTGTAGATTAGAATATCATTGCCTGCAATTAGTGCTTGCTTAGCTAGGTTTACATTTGTATCGATCTCCTTTAAAGCTCCCATCTCCATATCATCAGAAATGATCAATCCAGTATATCCGAGATCATGGATTAACCTCTTTGAAACTATCTCTTGTGATATGGAAGAAGGATTGTTATCAATATTTGGATATTCAACATGTCCGACCATGATTCCATCGACAGTAGCCTGTTCAAGTATTCTACTAAATGGTTTTACATATTCACTCCATTGATCATTAGATATATTTACAACGGGTAAGTTGAAATGTGAATCTGGCGATGTATCACTATGTCCAGGGTAGTGTTTTAATACTGCAACCACCCCTGATTGCTTGTACCCATTTATAGAGGAGATTCCTTTCTGTACTACTTCTTCTTGGGTTCCCCTAAACACTCTGTAATACATGAATGAGCTTTTTTGAGTGATATATTCTACTACTGGAGCTAGATTCATATTGATTCCAATATCCTTAAGCATTTCCCCCCTATCCATTGCTACTGTATATGCTTGTTCTGAGGTTTCGATATCTCCTTGAGCGATTGTTAATGTATTGTTCCATTTCAATCTAGTTACTATTCCTCCTTCTTGATCAATGGAGATGAATAACGGAATACGATTAGTAGTTTGTAAACTTTGCGTTAACGATTTTACTTGATTTTCTTCTATTACATTTTTTCCATACAGCAATACGCTTCCGATATGATTCTCGGTTAGAAATGTTTTAGTTTCAGGTGTGAGTGTTGTTCCATTGATTCCAACCATAAATAGTTGGCCAACCTTTTCTTCAATGGTCATATATTTAAGAATCTTTTGTTCGATTGGAGGTGGTGCAAGAGTTATGGATGTCTCAACTATTTCATTTTGTAGAAGTGTAGTTGGTAATATACTGGAGAATGTGAGTGCTATGAATATCGAAAGGATATATTTCATATCTGATTATATCTCATTGTATCCTTAACTTAAATTTGTTAAATTAAGAGTACTATGAAAAAGCTTTCTATGATAGTTAAACGTTTTTTAAGATCTGTTAAAAGATTCTCAATCCGTAATTTTGTTAAGAAGAAATATATTCCAGTATATATTGTGGCATGTGTGATATTTTTCTTTTTAACAGGGATATTTGTGTTTGATATGATTGCGAACCGAAAGATATCAGACCCTATTGGTAATGCTCAAAGAGTTGAGAACCCAGAGGTGGTTGATGCTTCCAAGGTTAATAAAGATATTTCTCCAGAATATCCAACGATTACCTCTGTTAAGGATGGTATCGGGAATGTTAATTACAGCTCCTTTGGTCAAGGTAATATGGACTATTGGAAGAATCCTAGTATTAAAGTAGAGGATGGTTTAAGGATCTCAGTTTTTGCAAATAATCCCAAGGGTTCTGAGTTGAGTTACCGATATGAGTATCAGGTTCCTGGTGGGACATTTCAAATATTGAAGGACTGGGATCCATCAGGGAATGTGGATTTTATTGTTCCTTCTAATGCATTGGGAAGATGGTTGTATATTAAAATTTCTGTAAGAGATGCGGACAAGAAATATAGATTTAATGATTGTGATGACTATACTACTCTCATATATGAGGTTAATCCTAAGGATGTTAAGAACAAGATATATCCAGTGATTACTGATACTAGAGATGATAAGGGGAATATTAATACCAATTCTTGGGGTGCTAATGAGGGTGGCTCATGGCCTGATGGTTTACCAAAAAGTTTGAAGGCTGGTGATACAGTTGCATTTACAACTACGGCAGTGGATCCTAATGATGATGAGATGGAGTATAGGTATCAGATTCAGCCACAGGGTGGTTCATTTACTGTGTTAAAGGATTGGAGTAATGAGAATACATATACTTGGACTGTTCCTACTAACTATGTTGGTACTACTGTATATATTATGGTTTCTGTTAAAGATTCTGATCAGTATCTATTGTTTAATGATAGTGGAGATGATTATAATTATATGATTTATAATATTAAATAAATTTACATTTCTGTATATGAAAGATTCCTACAACGAGATTTTTGGAGATAAGGAAAGAATACTTGTAGTGTTAGCACATCCTGATGATATGGAAATAATATGCGGTGGAACAGTTGCTAGATTAATAAAGGATGGTAAAAAGGTTAGAACTGTAATAGGAACCAATGGGAATAAAGGTATGCACGAAGGAAACTATTCTACTGAAGAATTTAGAAAGATAAGATTAGAATCACAGAAAAAAGCTGGTATGAAATTAGGGCTTAGAGAGGAAGATATTATTAACCTTGATGTTCCTGATGGTGAATTTGAAGCGTCTTTGGAAAATATTGGTAAGATTGTATATCATCTTAGAGAGTTCCAACCTCAAATTGTCATAACGCATAATCCATTTGAATTGATAAATGATTTTTCTGAAGATTGTAATTGGATAAATCATAGAGATCATAGGAATCTTGCTAACTCTGTTTTTGATGCTACCTATCCATATTGTAGAGACAATGGTTTCTTCCCAGAACAGGTTGCTAAGGGTTTAAAACCTTGTTATGTTTCTGAATTCCTAATGTCTGATTCATATATTAGAAATAATCCAGTTGGTTTTGAGGTTTCAGATTTCATAAATGAAAAACGATCAGCCTTAGAAGAACATATGGCTGGGGGTGTTCTTTCTCAAGAGGAAGTTGATGGATTTGTAGAAGAGGTTCAAAGGGATGATGGTAATTTTGAAGTAATGGGATACAAGAAGATTAATGATATTTAGAAATAATTCTATCTCTCATTAAATTCTACAGTTTCTATAACCCCATTTCCACTATTATACGAGGTTATCTCTCCCCTCTCCTCATATATCTTAACCTTTAAATATCCAATATTAGGTTGTCCACTTAATACATAGTAATGTACTCCATTAGATACTGAATGATTGTATGAATGGAGATGACCTGATACCACAAAATCTACACCATAGCTTACAAGGTATGATGATATGGTACTGCCAAATGTAGGATGATGGTACATTACTCCCGTTATTCTGTTCTGTGAATTAGCACTTTGTAAATCATTAGCTAACCAATTTAATTGTATTTGATTACCTGATGCAAATGCACTATCCAATACAACCATATGGAGATTTCCATAGTTAATGGAATACCATCTCTCATTGTTTGGGAATGTAAAATTGTCTAAGAATAACTGTGAGGGTGTAGTAGAATCTCCTACCATTCGATCATTGTTTCCTAGTGCACTGTAGAAGGTTCTAGAGGCTCTTAGGTTTGATGTTACTGTATTGAATCTGTTAAGACTGGCTTGTGTTCCATCTTCCATAATGTCACCTACATTGAAGACTGGATTGGCTCCTGAGTTAAGGATATATGTTACTACTCTTTGATGGTTAATATCTTCATCATCGGTATCTGATTGATTGTCTCCATAGAAGGCAACTATGGCACTTGGTGATTCTGGGACTACGGGTATATCCTCTGGTTCTGATATTGGTGTTTCGTCTGGTGCTGGTCCTGGGTTGGATGTGGTTCCTTGTGGGGTGGTTTTGGTTTCAGTTTTTGTTTCTGAGGTAGGAGTTTCTGGAACTGTGGAATCTTCTAATGGGGTATCTGATTCTGTTGTTGGAGTATTAGTGTCTGTGGTATTTTCTTCATTTGTGGTTTGTGATACTTCACTGTTAGTATTATTTTGTGCAAGATTTTCTAGATGAGTATATGCAAATGCGAAGGTTATACATATTACTAAGAGTATGGAGAGGAGGTATTTGAATATATATTGTTTAGATACAATGGCTTTTAGCTTTGATATATTCTTAAGCATTAGATTATTATATGAGTAGTGATATGAGGATGCAAGGAAGTTACAATTGAGTATGGGAGTGATATAATCCTCCTTCATGGAACATGAGACAACAGAACAAAAAGAAAAGATCTTGAAAATTATATATCCACAAAGATTACTAAATAGAAAACGACTTCGTACTACTCAAACGTGGATTGACTATGAAAAGATGGAATATGCTATAGAAGGAAAAGACATCCCACCAATTGAGTACATCCCTAAGGCCGATATATGGTATCCCAGCTCGGGTGATGAGATTTATGTAATGAGAGATGGAAATCATAGAACTGGAATGGCCTGTCTGAAAAAAGAAGAAATAGTTATTCAAATTAATAACGTAATATATGGTGATGGATATCCACTTCCGTCTTATGGTTTTAATATGATAACTCAAGGGCTTCGAAGTGAATTAGCAATGGAACAGAATATCGACGGATTACAGAATATTTTAAGAGTGATATAATTTTCCATTAATCTAGTCCTGTATATTATGATTTACCTACTACCTCTTATTGCTGGTGTTTTGTATGGTATTAGTAGTCTTCTAAACAAAAAAGTTACAACAATATTTGATAACCCTATTCTTTCATCTATTCTATATAACCTTTCTTCTTTTTTAGTTGCCCTACTTCTTATTACCCAAGATATATCAACAACAGGAATTATCTTCTCTGCAAATATTACTGATTGGATATTAGTAATTATTGGTTCATTAATATGTGCTTTTGCATATTGGGCTGCGTTTGTATCAATAAATAAACTTCCAATATCTGAGCAGATTCTTCTTAGTAGATTTTCTGTTTTGACATATACGATTGGTGGTTTCTTAATCCTGGGTGAGACGGTTACCCGATTAAAATTCTTAGGAATATTGTTAATTCTTTGTGGGGTACTTGTGTCATCTATTAGGAAGGGAAAATTTGTATTTAATAAATGGGCACTAATTCAGCTTCTTTCTAGTTTTGGTTTTGGGTTAAATGTCTTAATAGATAACTATGTTAGTCAGAATTTTTCTGCTGGTGTATATATTTCTATAAATACTGGATTAACCACTTTATTCCTTATAGGTATAGCATTTTGTATGAATAGTCTTAAGGGAATAAAGAGTATTCCTAAAAAATATTATCTGTTTGGAGCACTTACAGGAATATTTTCGGTATTAGCTTATTTCTTGGTTATTAGAAGCTATGATATGGGTAGCTTGGTAGTTATTACTGGTGCTTTAAGTCAATTAAGACTTCCTGTTGTTGTATTAGGTGGTTATCTATTCTTTAAGGAAAAGGGTGATGTTTTAGTTAAAATTCTTGGAGTTGTTACTGTGGTGGTTGGATTGGTATTATTAAAGATATGATAAAGAATATTGTATTAGATACTGATGAAGGTATTAGAGAAGTCTCTTCCCCTATTGATCCTCCATACCTAAGGTCTGTAGAGTTCAAATCTCTTTGTACAGACTTGCTAGATACCCTACAGAGCTTTAAATATGGTGTAGCTATATCTGCTATACAGATTGGTATACCTAAGAGAATATTTTTAATACAGAGAACTGATAGTGATGGTAAGAGGGAATCTCCTAAGTACTATATTAATCCCATTATAGAATCTACATCTGAGAAATTAGTTAAGTATTATGAAGCTTGTTTGAGTGTTAACTATGCTCAAACATTTGGAGAGGTTGTACGTAAGTATTGGGTTAGGATATCCTACTTGGATGTGAATGGTAATACTCATACTGAGAAGTATGATGGTTTATATGCAAGAATCATATTACATGAGATAGATCATTTAGAGGGTAAACTATTTACTGATATTGTAGATAGTTCTACGGTTAAGGATTTGAAGGAATATTTGGAATATATTAAGAAGAGGTAGCTAACTCTTTCAAATATCTGTTGATAAAATCAGTAGCCTCCTTTTTAAATGGATGATTTTTTTCTTTTATCAACTCGGGGCTAATAATTTTTTTGACAAAAGATAATATATCTTGATTATGTTTATTTCCTTTTTCTATATTTTCTAAATATATATTTAGAGAAGCCTTGATTTTTTTAGAACACTTTTCCTCCAATGTACACCAAAAATAATTATTTGAAGATATTCCCTCTACATAACTTGTTAAATAATAACCCAAAAGTTGATAGGCTTCATCAAATAATTGTGATTTTTCCTTCTCCTTATTTTCCTTAATTATATCTACTAAAGTACTAAATATTTCCGAATGAAATTTTAGATCTTGTTCTAATAATGGTTCTCTATTATTCCAATTATCTTTTATTATATGAAATGAATGTAAGTATGATGATCGCATTTCATCAGAAAATGTTTCGTTTTTAATTATTTTATTTATAGTAGTATAAACTTCTTTGTAATTCCTTAATTTAAGATTGTTTGGTAATTCCAAATATGGAGAAAAAACATAGCTACATAAAAAGCCAAGATCATTAAATCTAGTTTTTTTATTATCCTCAGTGGTATTAACTTTCTCTACAAGTATATCTATGAGGCTATTGAATAATTCTGGGTGTTCCTTAGAGGCAGAGATTTTTAAAAATAGGAAAATATTTTCTCTAAGATGGTCGCAAATTATTATAAAATCATCTGTTTTTGCAGCTTCAATCATAGTAGAAAATAGCTTTTTAGTTATAGATTCTGGTTGATATGGAATTTGCTCTGCTATAATTTTTAATGATTTCAATGTAATATAGGTTTCCTCTTTTGCAAAGTGGTTTGTTCCTTCATCTTTACACAAGATCATGGTTGTTTTAAGTGGATTGGATATCTTCTGGTCTAATAAATTTGTTATTTGAATTGCAAATTCTGGATTTTGTTCAACAATAATAGGATATGCTTCCATAAGGAGTACTAGTGCTCTAGTTCTTTTTATATATGGATTGGTTTCTGGATCAGTTACTTCTTCTGGGCTTTGTGGGTTGTAAGCAGCTGCTTCTAATACTCTTTGTGTTGCAAAATTATATTCGTTTACAAATCGTTCTTGGTCTTGAGCGTTTTTTTCTGGTTTTATGTATGGAGAATGTGTAAGGGTATGTTGGAACCATTGGGTTGCATACCATGAAGGATCTTTTGTATGCCCTAAGTCGTTAATCCATCCTTCTAATTGAGTATCCTGAAAGGGTTCTGTTGTATCTAAATTTGTATTACTCATAACATGAATATAAACAAATTATATATCCTAGTATATCACTTAATAGGCTATTGTGAAGATGTTTTGGAAATTGCAAAGAAATAGAACTGTGTTATTATTTTAATATCAAACTATGATACAAGAAATAAAAAATTTAGAAGAATCTGCAAATACATTCTTAGATGTAGTACGTACTACAAAGCTTCTTAGGCCTGTATATGAGGATGGTTGGAATGCTAAGGAGATTGTAGCTCACATAGTCTACTATCATGAGTACTATTCTAGAGTGGTTGATGCTCTTGTTAAGAAGAAGGATCTTCCTTTGATTGATGAATCTCTTATGGTTATTAATATGAGATGTACTAAGGAATATGCTAAATATTCTAGAAATGAATTGTATGATAGGTTTAAGAAAGCACAAAGGATATTTGTTAAGGATTTACTTCTACTTAAGGATGATACAGAGATACCATATAAAAAAGGTGGAATGATATACAAGGCTGTAGACTATGTTAAGGTTATAGATGGGCATATTAGGAAGCATACGAAGGATTTAATGAGGAAGAAAAGGAAATAAACTTTGCCCTACAGGATTTTTTTGTAATCCCATAGGGCATTGTCTTTATTACTTCATACTAAATATGGAACATCCTGTTAAAGAAAGAACATTTTCTTTCGAAATTAATTTGTTCTTTCATCATTAGTAAAAGAAATTTTTCTTTAGTGGTTACCCACTCACTTCTTTTACATGATGCTTGGATTGTTTTCCCAATTCTGGTGTCAAGAGAGATTGTTATGTGCTCATCTTGGGGTGAATATTCATCCAAGATGTCGATCACATTTTTGAGAGAAAGGTTTTCTCCCACGAGGCTATTAATAACTAGCTTCATTGATTGCTCCTTGTTGTTATGAAGATATAAAGATCAAAGTAGAGATTATACTACATCTTAGCATGAAATTACTATGGGTGAATACTTGGCGAAATACAAATGTGTTAATGAATTTAGTTATGGGATATAATGATATTTATGAATAGAGACCCTCTATTACCACAATCAGAAATTGAAAGATATATTGATACTGAAGTACAATTGATTGGATTAGCATATGCTAATGGTATTCTTTCTGAGAATGGTATTTATGTTGAAGATGCTACTATATGTTCTTCCTACCTCAAGCTATATCAACAGACTCCGCATGAGGTTCCTGGGGCCGTGAAAGGCTCTGAGATGTCTAGATTTATAGAGATATCTGCCAAGAGCCCTCTTGAATGGATATCTCCTAACTATGAACAACCCTATTCTCTTCAACAAGAGGGATTTTGGAATCTTTGGGTATATGATGATTACAGAGAACCGTGTAAATTAAGAGAATATCTTGAATATTTCTATTCTGAACTATATCCTCAAGGTTTTGCTCTTGGTGTCTCCCCTATGGCTTTATTTGAAAGAGCTAATGGTAAGAGATTATTAGCTAGATGTTTACAATTGGATTTAGAGGTTGGTGAGGATGAATGGGATACTGTATTAGAAGAATTACAGCAAAGGATTGGTACTGATGAATTATTTGGATTTGTATGTAAGAGTTCTTCTAATGGTCTACATTTCCATGGTAGCCAGTATGAGGTGTATAACTCAGAGGGATTGGTTGTTTTAGCTTCTAGATATGGTAGTGCTTTGTTACTAAATAGAGAGAATTGTAAACCTGTGATGGATGCGAGAAGTGCTGGTCATCAGCTGAACTCTTTTATTGAGAAATGGCATCCTAAGATTATTAATGCTGAAACGGGAAGTTTAAGGGCTACGGTATCTTTATTAAAGAAGGAACATTCTGAGTTTATTAGTTTTAGTCCAATAGAATAATTAATTGGTGAAAATACTGTTATAATATGAAATGGAAGATACAACCAAACTACGGGAAATTAATCTTTCGCAGTTATTAAGATTAAGTATTGATGATTTATCGTATGATGATATTTTAGCCTTTCTGCAAACGAATGAAACAGAAGGTGTCTCTTTGGACTATAAAAAGGATATAAATGCTAAGTCGTTGAGGAAACACTTTGCGGCCTTCTCTAATAAACATGGAGGAATAATTCTAATAGGTGTTGATGAGGACAAACCATTTGGTGAACAAACGGGTGGAAAGTTTACTAAAAAGGATGTGGAATCAATAAATCAAATAGCATCAGAGACAGACCCTCTTCCCGTTTACCAGATCAAGCTTTTTGAAAAAGATGAAAATTGCTTTATACTGATAAAAATTGCCCAAGGGCTTCTTACTCCATATTTTGTTATCAACGATCCTTTAGTTTATGTTAGAACTGGAGATATAACAAAACGTTACATTGAAACAGCAAATCAGGAGGAATTAAAATCATTATTTAATAGAAAGATTATTATTCAAGAGGGTAGAAATAATATTAGAAGTTTTGTCAAAAATGTTTTTGACTCTCATTTAGAGCAAGGGGAGCAAGAAAGATTACAGAGAATAGAATCGGGAAAAAGTACAATAGATTTTAAACTAGGAACCTATTGTGTATATGTAGAATCACTGATTACTCCAGCAATTGAAGAAAATAAAGAACTGATTTCTCCTTACCTATTAAAGGATTTCTTAACTATGGAGCCTTTGCACTGGAGTCATTCAAGAATACCCCCTTCAGATATGCGACTTAATTCAATACCTGGAGGGTTAAGTGGATTTCAATGGGGTAATATAACTGGTGGGATAGAAAATTTTCAATGTTATTGTAATGGCTCTGTTTACTATCTTTCAGATATTTTAGATTCAAATAAGGGTGATGATCAGTGGATACTTCTTTCTCGAGTTTGGTTTAGTGCAGTTTTAAGCCTTAAATTTGCAAGTAAACTGTATCATAAAGTTGGATATATTGGTCCTCTCTATTGTGAGATCCATCTTAATAATATCAAAGGTGTGTTGATAAAGGGTATTGGTTATTCTATGGATGGTAATAAGCCCGCATTGTTAAATGAATATGTCATAAAATTCGACTCTGATACGAACGTTTTAGATTCTGGGGCTCTTGAATATGAATTGTTTAAGAAACTTATGTGGCACTTTGGTTTTGATTCAAATAACACAGAGGTAATTTATCAAGATTTTAGAAAAGGTAATTCTATTTAATGATTTCACTTACCTGATAAATAGAAAACTTCTTAGTTAATTCCTTAGATTCATCAATATTCATAAAGAAACAAATACCTAAATAATCTAATACCTCTTCCTTAGTAACATCAAAAACCTTCTGTTGTGATATATGATTACCCTCTACCATTACATCAGTAAAATCAGTAAACAATATCCCCTTTTCTATCAATTGGTTTCTTAATGTCCTTATCTTATTCCCATTATCTGCTCTAAGGATTATAAAACCATTCTCTGAAATACTTGGGTGAGGAGATTTATCCATATCATAGAAATCTCTGAATCTCATACTATCTAGGGTATTATTCTTAACATGTAGATTTACTAAGCCTGCAGCCATGTGTCCCAAGGCATTTAGTAATCTAGCAGTATCTATCTTCTTGTTAACAACACAAACAAACTGATCTACTCTATTAGTTTCGTTCATATTTGTTTTGATATTTAAATACTAAGCTAAAAGGATAGTAAGACCACTAAATGCTAATTCAAAATCTATATGAATACTAACGTGATGTTTTTGTATATTATTCATAAATATCCCTCCTTCTACAGTTTTTACAAAGAAATAAATTATGCTAGCTATGTCTGAGTTGAACAGACCTACCCCCATATCTTAGTTTTTAAAGTTCAAGTCTTATATGGGGTGGAGAATCAGAAAACACATGAACTTTTCTTAAATATTCACCTACCCTCTTTAAATAGTATAACAGATGTCTTTAAAAGGCTAAATGATATTATCCAAAGTAATAACGAAATTAGTAAATCTACGAATCCAGGGTTCATTTTGTAAGGTATCGTTATAATAGGAGAAGGGAGAATGAACTTCCTATTTGCGAACCAGACGAGTATTTTACTCAGAAAAGATTTTGCTGAAATTGTATCGCCACTGTAGAGCAAAACTCATGCCTATTAGACCATCTATTGGTCCATTCCTTAAACGTGATAGTTCATTCTCATTAGGCATTCTAGCGGCTTCCTTTAGTGATTCTACGGTCCAATTATCAATAGCATCAATAATCCCAAGTAAGGAAGGGGAAACATTTTGTATATTTTCAATTGATTGTATTTCTGAATCTGAAATTATCCCAAGCTCCTTTTTTTCTAAAATTTTATTTTTAATTTCAAAATCAACTCGTGCGAATTTTATTTTTCTTATCACTTCTTCTTCATTATCCATTGACCACAAGATATTTAATAAATGTTTGGCTCTCCAATCACTTTGATTAACGTAGGCCAAAAATCTGAAAAACTTTTGAGCCCAGATCTCATTGTTGGCTAGTAGTAGTTCCCGATGTTTTCTTGCCAAACTACAAAGATTGAAATCTGCAATTTGTGTATGTCGTAGATACTTCCATTTAATAACCTTTAAATGTAAAGGTGGAGTCTTCTTAGCTGATTGATAATCTGTAAGTAAGACAAGGGAGTCATAATCCCCTCCTATTAGTCTCTCATATGCTGAGAAATATGGTTCGCTAGTACAGTAATTTTCTGACGGAGATTTTATACCTAGGTCTAAGTCTGGAAGATCAACTCCTCTGGCAGGATTGATACGTAAGAAAAGCCCTTCTTCCTTTGAAAGAATTTTTTTTTCAATCACTGCAACTAATAGCATTTCCAGCACACTACCAACAGTTTTTCCATCAAGATTAGGTAATGTATGGTCATTTTTCAAATGTTCATACCAATGAGGCAGATTACCTCCTCTACCTAATCTATGAAGAATCTCTTCGTAGTCAGTAATAGTTTTTCCTGCAAGGCAATCGTTAACTTCATTAACTACTAAATCTAAGTTGCTTTTGACAATTTCTCTAAGTTCTTCCTTACTTTTCATTTAAGATTTAATTTAGTTTAATTTAATTCCATCTTTTTTAAGAAGCTGTGATAACGCCCAGGTAATCATCTGAGGAGCAACTGCATTCCCAAAGAGTTTATACTGTTTATGTGGAGTTAGCAGTTTACAATGTTCACTTGGGAAGCCTTGAATTCGTCCATATTCAGTATTTGTTAATCTTCGGTATCTTCCATTAATAAAGTACCTTTCATAATGACGGCTTGTAGACGAAGTTAGGGTTGGTGCTAATCCATCAGTCCCAAATATTGTATAGCCCATTCTTGCGCCACCTTTTTGGTTATATAAAACCCTTACGCCATTGACCATTTTGTTTACATATCGGCTATTTTCAATTCTTTTTTGGATATCCTTATCATTAAAGTATGTTTCATCTACATTTGTTTCCAATATCTCTACCAGTTTTTTATTTTTTGCTAAATTATCAGGCGTAGGAATTGTTCTTCCCATAAAGCTTCCTTTATTTGCAATGCCCCATGTAGGAAAAACACTCTTATGCTTCTCTATTGAACTCCATTGAATGTCCTTGCCAAATAAATCTTTATCAATATACAATTGCGCTTCTTCAGGGCTTAAAAGCTTTGTTTTAGGCAAATTATGAAAATCATTGTATAAGTTCTTATATCCAGTAATTACAACCCGCTCTCTATGCTGGGGAAGGCCAAAGGACATGGTATTCAAAACCCTCCACTCTATGACATAATCATCTAGGTTGGCTAATGCTTCCAATATTGTTGCAAAATGTCTGCCACTGTCCATAGCAAGTAATCTCTTAACATTTTCTAGAATAAAATATTGGGGTTGATTCTTTTGAAGAATTTTTATTATCGCTTCAAATAATGTCCCTCTTGGATCGGAAATTCCCCTTTTCT
>Ga0209373_10000331_pt1 | contig 87239 bp, 60 predicted proteins | sample Higcelweek5metaG_FD_187173 | JGI IMG/M metagenome (GOLD analysis project Ga0209373, IMG submission 187173) | Freshwater pond sediment microbial communities from the University of Edinburgh, under environmental carbon perturbations - High... | ecosystem: Environmental > Aquatic > Freshwater >...
ACGGCAGAAACTACCATCAATCTGGCATTTTTGGCTATGAACATAGTCAAATTGCTCCATGCCTTTTTGCAGTTTTGGCTAGAAAAACTGCAGCTTTCAAAAAAGTGGGCTTTTTAAGGAAAGCCTAATTACTTTAAGTCAATTACTAAAGTATTAATTAAATAAAAATTGATAATACTATAATTGGAATAAATTTTAAATGATTTAATCAGGAGGTGATGCCGTGAACACAAACAGAACGCCCAATGGATTAATCCATGAGAAATCACCATATTTATTACAGCACGCTTATAATCCTGTAAATTGGTATCCTTGGGGGAGTGCAGCGTTTGAAAAGGCAAAAGCAGAAGATAAACCTATATTTTTAAGTATAGGCTATTCCACATGCCATTGGTGCCATGTTATGGCGCATGAATCCTTTGAGGATAATGAGGTTGCTGATTTATTAAACAAGCATTTCATTTCAATTAAAGTAGACAGGGAGGAACGTCCCGATATTGACGCGATTTATATGGCTACTTGTCAGGCGTTAACGGGTCAGGGAGGATGGCCTCTTACAATTTTTATGACGCCTGAGCAAAAGCCGTTTTATGCCGGAACCTATTACCCGAAACATTCAAGATATAACCTGCCGGGAATATTGGACCTTTTAATGACAGTTTCAGAAAAATGGAGTACAAATAAAAAAGACCTTTTAATTTCAGGTGAAGAAATCTCAAATATTTTAAAGCAGCAAAATGTATCTGATAAAAAAGGCGAGTTATCTAAAAATGTGATAGAGAAGGCCGCTCAGAGCTTTAAGCAAACATTTGACCCGCAATACGGAGGTTTTGGAACCGCACCTAAGTTTCCAACCCCTCACAATTTAATGTTTTTAATGAGATATTACGCAATAACTAAAGACGCTCCGATTCTACAAATTGTTGAAAAGACATTAATTCAAATGTATAAAGGCGGTATCTTTGACCATATAGGTTATGGATTTTCAAGATATTCCACCGATAAACTTTGGCTTGTTCCCCATTTCGAGAAAATGCTGTACGACAACGCGCTTTTAACCATGACATATTTAGAAGCTTTTCAGATAACGGGCAAGGAGATATATAAAATAGTAGCTGAAAAAATCATGGAATATGTAACAAGGGAACTGACAAACCCCGAAGGCGGATTTTACTGCGCTCAGGACGCTGACAGCGAGGGCGTCGAGGGTAAATACTATGTTTTTGGGTCTGATGAAATTATTAGTATATTAGGAGAAGAAGACGGAAAGTATTTTAACTCATATTTTGATATTACAAGCGGCGGTAATTTTGAGGGCAAAAGTATTCCGAACCTGATAAAAAATGCTGATTTTGATAAAATCAACGATAGGATTAATAAGCTTAGCGCTAAGGTTTTTGATTATCGTAAAAACAGGACAAAGCTTCATAAGGATGATAAATGCCTTACATCCTGGAACGCGCTTATGATTGCTGCTTTTTCAAAGGCATATAAAATTCTCGGTGATGAAAAGTATTATTTAGCGGCAAAAAGAGCTGCATTATTTATAGATAATAAATTAACCGATTTAAATGGGAATTTATATGTAAGATATAAAGACGGCGAAACCTACGGCGAAGGGCTGCTAGATGACTATTCCTTTTATATCTGGGCGCAAATTGAATTATATGAGGCAACCTTTGAAATTAACTTTTTAGAAAAAGCAATTTATTTAAATAAAAATTTAGTTTCAAATTTTTGGGATACGGAAAGCGGAGGTTTTTATTTAAACGGACAAAACAGCGAGCAGTTAATTTTCCGTCCGAAAGAATTATATGACGGAGCAATACCCTCCGGCAATTCGGTTACCGCATATAATCTAATAAAACTCGCAAGGCTCACAGGCAGCACGGAGCTTGAAGATTTGGCAAACAGACAGCTTAAATTTATTTCGGGTAATATTTATGATTATCCCGCAGGCTACAGCTTTTATATGCAAGCGCTTATATTTGCGCTATATCCTTCAAGAGAAGTTGTATGCGTTCTCAAAGATTCGGAGGATTTACTGAAAATAAAAAACGCATTATCAAAATTATTTGTTCCTAACACTGTAATGCTGATAAAAAACAGCAAAATTGATAGTAATGCAAATGATTACGAACTCAAAAACAATCAAACCACATTTTATGTATGTGAAAATAACGCCTGCTCAGAACCGTTTAACGGAATTGAAAACCTAAATTCACGCTTGAATTGAAAGGATAAGTTTGAATAAATTCAAACTTATAAATAAACGTCGCCTGCCATATGTTTGCGAAAGCGTATATTCACAAACAGGCAGATGCGAGGTTAAGCTCTTTTTATTCCTCTGCCAATTTAGGCGGGTTAGGATAAGCATCTTCGTAAAAGTATTTGTGCCGCTGATATTGGCGGCGGAATGGAGCTTAAGATGAATAAGAAAAATAAAGAATCAAGAAAAGATAAAGGAAACGATAAGTTCCCTCAAACCGGTGAGAATCAGAACCATAACGCAAAAAAAGAAGCTTTAGGACCAAATACAAAAAGATAAGAGGTGAAAATATGGCTAAAGCAGGAATGAGAAGACCCGACCCCGAGCAGCCTCACGGTACGGAAAGCAATCATAAAATGAAGTTTCCAAAAAATGATGTTTCCCCGGTACCCGAAATAACCGGTAAATATAAAAAGGGACACAATAAAACAAGACCCACTTAAATTAACTGCCCGCTTTGGGCAGTATTACTTAGGAGTGATGAAATGAGTTCTATATGGATAGAAAACATTAATATACCGAAACATGAAAAATTGGATTATGATTATGAAACCGAGGCCGCAGTTATAGGCGGCGGTATGGCAGGCATACTATGCGCATATTTATTAAGTCAAAAAGGCGTACAAACCATTGTTCTTGAAGCAAACCGCGTTGGTATGGGAATAACAAAAAATACAACGGCGAAAATTACTTCACAGCACAACTTATTTTATGATAAGCTAATTACTAACTTCGGGCTTGAAAAAGCTATTCAATATGCAAAGGCGAATCAGCTTGCGTTAGAAAAATACCGTGAAATAATTGAGTCTAATGATATAGACTGCGAATTAGAAGAAAAATCTGCTTATGTATATACTCTAAGTGATAGAGAGAAAATTGAAAAAGAGGTTTCAGCGGCTAACAAATCCGGAATTAACGCCGAATTCACACAGGATTTAGATTTGCCGTTTGAAGTGCTTGGCGCTGTTAAATTTCCTAATCAGGCGCAGTTTCATCCGCTAAAATTTATTGAAGCCATATCCAAAGATTTGAAAATATTTGAGGATACAATGGTTCGCGATATTAAGGATAATATTATATACACCGACAGCGGAAGGGTAAATGCAAAAAAAATAATTATTGCCACCCATTATCCGTTTATAAACGCCCCCGGATATTATTTTCTAAGAATGCATCAGGAACGTTCCTATGTTTTAGGGCTGGAAAACGCCGCTCAAATAGACGGAATGTATATTGATGAAAGTGATAACGGCTATTCCTTCAGAAATTATAAAGACCTTTTGATTTTTGGAGGCAGCGGGCACAAAACTGGGAAAAATCCTGAGGGCGGCTGTTATGAGAAATTAAAATATGCCGCTAAAAAGTTTTACCCAAATTCAGCTGTAAAATATGAATGGTCAGCTCAGGATTGTGTTCCATTGGACGAAATACCCTATATCGGCAGGTTTTCCGCTTCCACTCCTGATATGTATGTCGCAACAGGCTTTAAAAAATGGGGTATGACAAGCTCAATGGTATCCGCAATGATTATATCCGACATGATTACAGAAAAAGATAATGATTATAGTAAAGTTTTTTCACCACAGCGTTTTAATGTGCCGGCTTCAGCGGCAAGTCTTGCTAAGGATACAGCGCAGGCAGTATCCGGATTATTTTCCACAGGCTTTAAAATACCTGAAGATTACGCCGAAAATTTAAAAGAAGGCAGAGGCGGTATAGTAGAATATGAGGGTCATAAAGTTGGAGTTTATAAAGACGATGAAGGTCAGATATACGCGGTATCAGCAAAATGTGCGCATTTGGGCTGTGAGCTTTCCTGGAATCCGGACGAAAAATCCTGGGACTGCCCCTGTCACGGTTCAAGATACGATTACATGGGTAACTTAATTGATAACCCCGCTACAAAAGGTATAAAGCTTGAATAAAATCAAACTTTATAATTATGCGTCGCCTGTTTTGTGCCGCCGTCTTTGGCGGCGGAATGGAGATTAAGGTATGAATCTTTATAATGGATATAATAAGAAAAAGTCTTATTTTGAAGGCTGGTATTTTAAGCATCAAAAAAATGATAATATGATTGCGTTTATACCAAGCGTTAATTTTGATAAATACGGCAATAAAACTGCCATTATACAAGTAATTACAAACTCCTTTTCCTCTTATGCGGAATATTCTTTTAAAGAATTCTGCATTAAATCGGACAAAATAAAAATCGGCAAAAACGAATTTTCAGAGCGTGGAATTTCAATAGATATTCAGACAAAACAGCTTAATATTTCCGGCAGTGTTGTTTATGAAAATCTTACTCCTATAAAATATGATATAATGGGTCCGTTCCGCCATCTTCCGATGCAATGCAATCACGGAATAATAAGTTTGCATCATTATTTGCACGGCAATATAAAGGTTAATAATTCATGGATTGAATTAAACGGTGGAACAGGTTATATAGAAAAGGATTACGGCAGCTCTTTTCCATGCTCATATACATGGTTACAATGCAATACGTTTAAAAATAAAATCAGCTGCGTAATGGTGTCAATAGCGGATATTCCTTTTTTCGGAGGTCATTTTAAAGGCTGTATCGGTATAGTATTTTTTAATTTTAAAGAATATCGCTTTGCTACCTACAACGGAGTCCGGATAATTCGCTGCAACGAAAATAAAATTATTTTAAAACAGCAGGATTTTTATTTTGAAATTGATATATTTGAAAAATCCGGACATCCGCTTCTCGCGCCAGTATCCGGTAAAATGGCCAGAAAAATTTGTGAAAATAATAATTGCACCGCGCGTTTCAGATTTTATAATCAAGGTAATTTATTATTTGACGAAACCTCCGAAAATGTCGGCTTTGAATATTCACAAAGCAGTAAAAAGCAGATTTCGGCAAAAAACAATTGATAAAAAACAAAAAATTGTTATTGACAGCACATAATTCATGTGATATAATCATTTTAAAGTATAAAAATGGTAGGAGAGAAAAAAATGGCAGTTGCAATGACGAAAACTTATTTCTTCTATTTTCCAAGCTTTTTTTATTTTAAAGCTTGGTCATTTCGTCGTGCAAAAATTAATATGCCATGAGTATTTTTTAAATAATATTTTTATAAAATAAATTGAGCGCTCATGGTAACATGAGCGCTTTTTTAATTGGAGGTAAAGTTTGAATCAATCCAAACTTAATCAATTAACGTCGCCTGCCATTTGTTTGCGAAAGCGGATATTCGCAAACAGGCAGATGCGAAATTTAATCTCTCGTAATTCCTTTGCCAAAACCGACGGGTAATGAGAGAAAAATTTATTTATATTTTATGCCGCCGGCTTTGGCGGCGGAATGGAGATTAAAAATGATTGTAATTATTAAACAGGGAACAAGCAAAAAAGATTTACAAGCTTTAATTGAAAAAATAAGCGATACGGGTGTAAACGTGCAAGCGGTGTACGGAGAAAAAACAATAATTTTAGGGCTTGTAGGCGATACGTCAAGCCTTAATATTGACAGTATTCAATCAGAAGCTATTGTTGAACGCGTAACCCGGGTACAGGAACCTTATAAAAAAGCCAATCGTAAATTTCATCCTATGGACACAGTTATAACTGTAGCAGACCGCAGGATAGGGGCTGATAAACTCACGATAATGGCAGGGCCTTGCTCGGTTGAAAGCGAGGAACAAATCATATCAATAGCAAAAGATGTAAAAAATTCAGGAGCAACATTTCTTCGCGGCGGCGCATTCAAACCCCGTACCTCGCCTTATTCTTTCCAGGGTATGAAGGAGGAAGGTTTAATTCTTCTTGCGGCGGCAAAAAAAGAAACCGGGCTTCCTATAGTTACCGAAATTATGGATGCAAACCATCTGGATTTATTTGAAAAATACGGAGTGGATATAATTCAGGTCGGCGCAAGAAATATGCAAAACTTCGAGCTTTTAAAGGAATTGGGGCATGTAAATAAACCTATACTTTTAAAAAGAGGACTTGCGAACACACTTGAGGAATTTTTAATGTCGGCCGAATATATTATGGCAGGCGGAAATGAAAATATAATTCTTTGCGAACGCGGAATAAGAACCTATGAGACATACACCCGCAACACCCTTGATATCAGCGCAATACCGGCTCTTAAAAACATGAGCCATCTGCCCGTTATAATTGACCCGAGCCATGCCGCAGGTATAAGCTGGATGGTAGAACCTCTTGCCAAGGCAGGGATTGCGGCAGGCGCAGACGGGCTTATGATAGAGGTGCATAATCAGCCTACAAAAGCCCTGTCCGACGGAGCGCAGTCAATTACTCCGGCAGCATTTGATGTATTGATTACTAAACTTCGTGTAATTGCGGCTGTTGAAAACAAAAGCATATAATATTTTTATTCTTTGTGCCGTCGGTTTTGGCGGCGGAATGGAGCTTAATATGAAACTCACTGTTAATATTCCGAATAATCCGTATGATATTATCATCGAAAAAGGTTTGCTAAAAAATGTCGGCATGCATATAAAGTCCGCTGCCTGTGGCGGCAGATGTGTGCTGATAACGGACAGTAATGTCGATATTTTATATAGCGGCATAGTAATAGATGGGCTTACATCCTGCGGTATAGAGGTTATAAAATTTGTGTTCCCTGCAGGCGAAACAAGCAAATGCTTTGATACTCTTTTAAATATTTACTCCTTTTTAGCGGATAATAAAATTAACCGAGGTGATTTTATCATAGCGTTGGGCGGAGGTGTAACAGGCGACATTGCGGGCTTTGCTGCCTCAACCTTCATGCGGGGAATTAAATATGCGCAAATCCCCACTTCGCTGCTTGCGCAGGTTGACTCCTCCATAGGCGGTAAAGTTGCTGTAGATATGCCTCAGGGCAAAAATATGGTAGGAAATTTTTATCATCCGAAAATCGTATTAATAGACCCTTTGGCGCTTAAAACCCTAAAACCGGAATTCTTCGCGGACGGTATGGCGGAGGTTATAAAATACGGCTGTATAAAAGATGAAAATCTTTTTAATTTACTTAATAGCTGTACACCTGATGAGCTTGAGGATAAAATAAGTGAAATAATTTATAAATGTGTTGCAATAAAAAAGGAAATTGTTGAAAATGATGAAAGAGATCTAGGGGAAAGAATGCTTTTAAATTTCGGGCATACCATGGGGCATGCAATCGAAAAATATTATAACTACAATAATATTTCTCATGGAATGGCGGTAGCTATAGGTATGCGTTTTATGTCGGAAGCCGGAGAAATTTTGGGCATAACCGAAGCCGGAACCTCAAAAAAAATAGAGAGCTGTTTAAAAAAATATCTGTTGCCATATAGCATAAGCAGTGATATAATGGAGAAAATACCTGAATTTGTAGTAGGTGACAAAAAGAATTTCGGTAAAAATCTTAATTTAATTATGCTTAGCAAAATAGGAAGCGGAATTATTTTTAAAATTCCATATGAAGAATTTAAACAGTGGAGGTTCTTTAATGAACATTAAAATAACGCCTTCAAGGCTTTGCGGAAGCGTAACCCTGCCTCCATCCAAAAGCGGACTGCATCGGGCTATAATCTGCGGAGGGCTTGCCAAAGGCAAAAGCATGATTACACCCGCGGTTTTATCAGATGATATAACCGCGACAATCGGGGCAATGCGCACACTCGGCAGTAAAATCAGCGTTTCTCAAGTCATTGATATAGAAGGTATAAACAGCAGTATTGATACTGTAACTATCAATGCGGGAGAATCGGGATCTACTTTAAGGTTTTTAATTCCGATAGCCGCAGCGCTTGCTAAATCCGCTGCGTTTATGGGGCAAGGCAGGCTCCCTTATCGCCCTCTCACTCCTTATTTTGAAATTTTAAATAGTTATGAAAAAGGTGAAAATGAGCTTCCATTAACCGTATATAACGGATTTAAGGGGAATGAATTTAATGTTCCCGGTAATATAAGCTCGCAATTTATTACAGGCATTTTACTTGCGATGCCGCTTATAAAGGAAAAAACAAGGCTTAATGTTACAGACAGGCTCGAATCCAGGCCGTATGTTGATATAACAATGGACGTAATGCGAAAATTCGGCGTTACTGTAACTCACAATAATTATAAATCCTTTGAAACAACTGGCGATTATATGCCATGTGATTATAAAGCCGAACAGGATTGGTCGGCAGCAGCTTTTTGGCTGGTTGCCGGCTGCATAGGCAACAGGGTTTTATGTGAGGGTTTAAGTCCGGATACTAAACAGGGGGATAGTGAAATTTGTAAAATTATTGAAAACTGCGGTGGAAAAATAAATATCGGCAGTAGTGGAATATCGTCCGACGCAAGTGTTTTAAGCGGTATTTCTGTCGACGTTTGCGATATACCGGATTTAGTACCTGTTTTAGCTGTTTTAGGCTGTTTCTGCGAGGGTGAATTCGAAATTATAAATGCCTCACGGCTAAGGCTTAAAGAAAGCGACAGATTATTGAGTATATCCGAAGGGCTTATAAAAATGGGCGCGGACATAAATGTATCGGATGACAAAATGACAATCAGGGGGAAGCAATCATTAAAAGGCGGTTGCACGGTTTCCTCTTTTAATGACCATAGAATCGCGATGTCGCTTTCGGTTGCGGCGACCATGTGCGAAAATCCTGTAATTATAACAGGCGCGGAATGTATTTCAAAATCCTATCCGGATTTTTTTATAGACTATAACAGAATCGGAGGAAAAGCCTATGAACTCGACCTGGGGTAAAAATATACGTTTATCAGTTTTCGGTGAATCGCACGGTGAATGTGTGGGCATTGTAGCAGACGGGTTTCCCGCAGGAATAAAGCTTGATATCAGTGAAATAAACAAGCATATGTCAAGGCGGGCGCCGGGGAAAGCTAAGTACTCTACTCCAAGAGGCGAGGCGGATACTCCTGAGATAATCAGCGGCATATATAACGGATTTACTACCGGCGCGCCAATATGCTGTATCATAAAAAATACCAACACACGTTCAACCGATTATGATGAATTAAAGGATATTATGCGACCCGGACACAGCGATTACCCTGCCTATGTTAAATACAAAGGATATAACGATGTCAGAGGAGGCGGGCATTTTTCGGGCAGGCTTACAGCGCCGCTTGTTTTTGCGGGCAGCCTGTGCCGCCAGTACCTCCAAACAAAAGGAATTAAAACTTATGCCCATATATATATGATAAACGGAGTTTATGACACTCCGTTTGATACCGTAGGTTGCGCAGATTACAGCTTTTTAGCTGATAAAGCGTTTTGCGTTTTGGATGACTCAAAAGGTGAAAAAATGATAGAAAAGATTGAAGCCGCGAGATTAAATCAAGATTCGGTAGGCGGTATTATTGAAGGAATGATCAGCGGGGTTCCCGCCGGAATAGGAAACCCAATTTTTGAAAATGTTGAAAGTGTAATATCCGGTTTGTTATTTGCAATTCCTGCGGTAAAAGGGGTAGAATTCGGAGCCGGATTTGGTGCCGCCGTTATGACCGGAAGCAGCAACAATGACCCTTATATTTACGATAACGGCGTAAAAACATCAACCAATAATTGCGGAGGGATTTTGGGAGGAATAACAAACGGAATGCCTATCGGCTTCAAAGTGGCTTTCAAACCGACACCCACTATTTCAACGCCCCAGCAAACAATAAATATTAAAACCAATCAAAATGTAATTTTAAGCGCAAAGGGCAGACACGACCCGTGTATACTTCCGAGAGGCGTGGCAGTTGTGGAGTCAGTTGCGGCTATCGCAATGACTGAATTAATATTGGAGAATGGAGGCTCAATATGGATTTAGAGAAATCTCGCGCAGAAATAAATGATATTAATAAGGAAATGCTTAAATTATTTGAACGCCGTATGAAATGCTCATCCGAAATTGCTTTATATAAAAAGGAAAACAGAATGGATATTTTCGATGGCGCAAGAGAAAAAAAAATATTATCTCAGATAGAAGCTATGGGGTCTGATGAATATAGGCCTTACACCATAGAGTTTTTCCAAAGCATTATGGAAATCAGCAAGGATTATCAGGAAAAAATATTGGGAAACACAGCGTCAGATACTATTACTCCGACAATTCTTAAAAAAATCACGCCTAAAAAAATTGCATATTCAGGTATTGAGGGATCTTATTCATATGAAATATGTGATACTTCATATCCCGATACACAAAAAATCGGGTATGACACATTTGAGAAAGTCTTTAAAGCTGTCAAATCCGGAATAGCGGATTACGGCGTATTACCCATTGAAAATTCTTCTACAGGCTCATTATTTGATGTTTATGAGCTGCTTTTAAAATATCAATATTATATAGTAGATGAGAAAATACTTAAAATAGATCATAATTTACTTGCGCCGCATGAATCGAAAATTGAGGATTTAACTGTTATTTACTCACATCCTCAAGCGTTTATGCAGTGCAGTGATTTTTTAAACACGATGAGCGGGGTTGAATTTTTACCTTATTATAATACCGCAATCAGCGCTAAAGCTATAAGTGAATATAATGATAAAACTAAGGGCGCTATAGCCGGCAAAAACGCCGCTCACCTTTATAACTTAAAAATATTGGCTGAAAATATTAATAATAAAAAGGATAATTACACAAGGTTTATTTTAGTTTCGCCCAAATTAGAAATTGCAGAAAACGCCTCAAAGGTTAGTATAACTTTTGTGGTTAAGCATCAAAGCGGCGCGTTGATGAGATGTTTAAAAGCTTTTCATAAGAAAAACCTTAATTTAATCAAGCTTGAATCTAGGCCTCATCCTGAAAAAGCGTGGCAATATGTGTTTTTTGCGGATTTTGAAGGTAATTTTATAAATGGCAATCTTTCAGATATAATTTCAGATTTAAAAAAGGAAACAATCTCCTTAGACTTTTTAGGAAACTACTAGAGTAACACAATTGTAATAAAACCGCTCTTATATTAAAATTTCATTACATTTGAATAAGTGATTGAAATATTGTTCAAATTAGTATATAATTAATTAGTAAAAATATAATTTATATGCATAGGAGTTGGTAACATGAAAAAATCGCATATTTTTAAAATATTTGCAATATGCATAACAATGGTACTAATAAGTGGTTGTAACCTAATAAAAGTTGTTGATGCCTCATACATAGCTAAGGTTAATGGTGAGGAAATCAAAGTATCTGAATATATGTATTATTTAGCTGTCGCAAAAGCTAATATTACTCAATCTTCAGGCAATAATAATCCGTCGGCGGATTTTTGGACCACTACTGATATTGAAGGTAAAAACGCAGGCGAAGTTGCAAAAGAAAAGGCTTTAGATGAAGCTATCCGCGCAACACTCATTGCTCAGCAGGCAAAAAGCGCAGGGCTTAGTGCGGATTCGGGAACAGCGAAAACTCAAATTAATAAAGCGATGAACAGTATAGCGTCTTTTATTGAGCAAAACAGTTTAAATACTGATTCCGTAACACTCGCTTATCAGAAAATTTACCTCAGAACAAAGCTTTTTGACCAATATCAAAAGGATGGTAAAATCTCGGCTACGCCTGACCAGGTTAAAGATTATTACAATAAAAAATATATAACTGTAAAACATATTTTATTCCAAACTAAAGACGCTCAGTCCGGAACTGATGTTCGTTCCGAAGATGAAGCTAAAAAATTAGCTGATGATACTATCGAAAAAATAAAAACCGGAGAAAACTTTGATTCGCTCGTTGCCTCTTTATCCGAGGATCCCGGCAGCAAATCACAGCCTCAGGGTTATACTTTCGCAAAAAACGGCTCTATGGTAAAAGAATTCGAGGATGCTTCTTTTAAACTTCAAATGGGTGAAGTAAGCGCCCCTGTAAAAACAAGCTTTGGTTATCATATTATAAAAAGATATCCTTTAACTCCTTATGATCAGTTTATTGCTGAAAATCCGCAAAGCTCACAGCAGCAAAGCGGTGAAGAAACAATTAAAAACGCTCTTATATCCGATGCCGAAACAGCTTTTGTCGATCAATGGAAAGCGGACGCTAAAATTGAAAAGAATGACGTTAAATATAATGAAATAAAAGTAAGTTAGTTTGAAAGAAACCGTATATTTGCAAACAGGCTAATGCGAAATTTTAAACCGCCATGCGTGGTTTGAGATTTCATAAATATTTGAGCGTTTTGCACGCATGGAGGCTTAAAATGAGTAAGGGGCTGGCGCACAATGGATTTTTATAATCCGGTGCGTCAGCCCTTTTTGTTCTGCCGTTTAAATATTTTATGTAGTTTCTATTTTAATGTACCGTCGGAATTAAAAAGAGGAAGCTTTTCAAGATATGTTATATCATCTCTATTTTGAGCTGCGCCTTCAGCAAGCGCCGCCATTTTTCCTACAATTATTCCTCCTGCGTTTTTAACCAAATGTTCAACAGCAAACAGAGATTCACCGGTACTAATAACATCGTCCACCATTAAAACCTTTTTCCCGCATATATAATCTGCCTCAGCTTTGTCTAAATATAAAGCTTGTTCATTTGCTGTTGTAATAGATTTAACCTTAGCCTCCACAACATCTTTCATATAAAGCTTAGGATGTTTTCTGGCTACAATATATTTATTAATCCCTGCGCTCCTTGACATTTCATAAACAAGAGGTATGCCTTTTGCCTCTGCTGTTATTAAAACATCAAACTCAGGAGCTAATTTAAGCAATCCTTTTGCGCATGCAACTGTTAATTCAACGTCGCCGAAAATAACAAAAGCGGCAATACATAATTCGTCACTAACCTTACAAATTGGTAAATCTCTTTCTAATCCTTCAATTTTTAGCTTATATGTTTCCATATTTAATCTCCATTCCGCCGCCCAATCCGGCGGCACAAAATTTAATGAATTATCTTATCTTCACCGCCGGATTTGGCAGAGGAATGATAAGAGATTAAATTTCGCATCTGCCTGTTTGCAAATATACGGTTTTGCAAACATATGGCAGGCGACTTTATTGTTAAGTCTGATTTTATTCAGACTTAACACTTCCTACAATTTAAATATAGAATTATTCTATCATAAATATTTATAAATTTCAACAATTACTCAAATTTTTTTCTATAATGTATAAAAATTTTAAAATATGCTTGAAATTTTATAAAATATCCGTTATAATAAAAATGTTATATTATTCTTCATTGTTTGCGCATAAGAGCGTAGCTCATAAAATAAATATATGGAGGGGTTTTAAAATGGAAAAATTTTTTAAACTAAAGGAAAACGGTACAAATGTGTCAACCGAGATTATTGCCGGTTTGACTACATTCTTCGCAATGTCCTACATCATTTTTGTTAATCCGGCAATTTTGTCACAAACAAAGATGCCATACGGAGGAGTTTTCCTCGCAACAATCATAGCTGCAGTTATTGGTACACTTGTAATGGGGTTATTTGCAAATGTGCCGTATGCACAAGCGCCGGGTATGGGCTTGAACGCATTCTTTACCTATACCGTATGCTTCGGTTTAGGTTTTACATGGCAGCAGGCTCTTGCAATGGTTTTCATCTGCGGTTTAGTAAACATCATTATAACAGTTACAAAAATTCGTAAATCAATTATTAAATCAATACCTGTTAGTATGCAAAACGCAATCGGCGGCGGTATTGGTATCTTTATCGCTTACATAGGTATAAAGAGCGCGGGGCTTTTAAGCTTTACCTCTGACCCCGGAACATATAATATAAAAGGCGATACAGTTATAGCTTCTTCAAGCGCTGTTCCTGCGCTTGTCGCTTTAAATAATCCTGCAGTTCTTCTTGCTATAATAGGCCTTATTTTGACTATTGTTTTATTAACTTTAAAAGTTAAGGGTTCTATATTAATCAGCATTATTTTAACTACCATCATCGGTATTCCTATGGGTGTTGTTGATCCTACAAAAGTTGGCACAACATCAGATATCAGCAAATCTTTTTCTGAATTAGGCACAACCTTCGGTGCGGCTTTCGGAAGCGCCGGTATGGGTTCATTATTTACTGATCCGGCAAAAATTCCGCTTGTTTTATTGACAATTTTCGCGTTCAGCTTAAGTGATACATTTGATACAATCGGTACCTTTATCGGAACAGGACGCAGATCCGGAATATTCAGCGAAGAAGACGAAAAAGCTATGCAAACAAGCACAGGCTTTAAATCAAAAATGGACAAGGCTCTTTTCGCTGACGCTATTGCTACTTCAGTGGGCGCTATTTTCGGTACTTCAAATACAACTACATATGTTGAAAGCGCGGCAGGTATAGGCGCTGGCGGACGTACCGGCTTAACAAGCGTTGTTACGGCAATTCTATTTATTTTATGTATATTCTTAGCTCCTTTTATGGGCATAGTTCCTGCTGCAGCAACGGCTCCGGCTCTTATTGCAGTTGGTATTATGATGATGTCATCCTTTAAAGAAATAGATTGGCATAATCTTGACGAAGCAATACCATCTTTCTTCGCAGGCGTATTTATGGCTTTCTGCTACAGCATCTCTTATGGTATCGCTACAGGCTTTATCTTCTATTGTATCGTAAAGATTTGCAAACGCGAGGCAAAAGATATTCATCCGATATTGCTTGTTGCGACACTCCTGTTTATCTTAAACTTTATTCTTCTTGCCGTTATAAATAAATAATACACAAAAATCCCGGTTGCGTCGCAGCCGGGATTTTTTTTATGATAATCTTTCCTTAAAGTCCTTAAACCCGAATTTTTTAATTATCCTTATTCCCTGCGTTTCGTTATAGGCGGCGATAGACGGAAGATTAACGCCGTTAAAAGTATTATTCTTCACCATAGTATAATGAGCCATATCACAAAATATAAGCCTGTCGCCGGCCTTTAAAGGAGCTTTAAAAGAGTAGTCGCCTATTATATCTCCGGCAAGGCAGGTTGGCCCGCCAAGCCTGTATGTGTAACTCAGTTCGCCGGGCATTCCGGCATCAATAATATTTGGTCTGTAAGGCATTTCAAGCACATCAGGCATATGACATGCAGCGGAGGTATCTAAAATAGCTATAGCCATATCGTTGTTTACTATATCCAACACCTTTGCTACAAGATAACCGGTATTAAGAGCAACCGCCTCGCCAGGTTCAAGATAAACCTGCACATTATATTTGTTTTTGATAAACAATATACATTCCACAAGAGTTTCAATATCATAATCCGCCCTTGTAATATGGTGCCCCCCGCCAAAGTTAATCCACTTCATCCGCCCCATATATTTTCCGAACTTTTCATCCAAAACTTTTATAGTTCGCTTTAAAACGTCGGAGTTCTGCTCGCACATAGTATGAAAATGCAGTCCGTCTATTCCATCAAGCTCCTCAGGTCTGAAATTAGATAATGTAACCCCAAGCCTTGAACCCTTAAAGCAAGGATTATATATATCTGTTTCAATCTCGGCATATTCGGGGTTTACTCTGATTCCGCATTCAATATTTTCACCCGCGCCTTTAACCTTTTCCTTAAATTTATTCCATTGCGGAAATGAATTAAATACTATATGGTCGCAAATATTTAATATCTCGTCGAATTCCTCATCCAAATATGCCGGTGAGTATATGTGGACTTCCTTGCCCATTTCCTCAAACCCAAGCTTTGCCTCAAACAGAGAGCTTGCAGTGGTTCCGCTTAAATACTGTCCGATTAAAGGATATTCAGAAAACATAGAAAACCCTTTTTGAGCAAGCAGGATGCGGCAGCCTGTGCGATTCATTACATTTTTTAATATTTCAAGATTCTTTATCAGCAGACCTTCGTCAACAACATAACATGGCGTCGGCAAAGAGTTAAAATCCATTGTCACAACTCCTCAATCTACAAGTTCAGGCGAAAAGCTTTCCTGCCATGGCAATCCGAATTTATTCAGCGCTTCCATAAACGGATCAGGATCAAATTCTTCAATATTATATACGCCGGGTTTTTTCCATTTCCCTGTCATAACCATCATTGCGCCTATCATTGCCGGAACTCCTGTTGTATAAGAAATCGCCTGCGAACCTACTTCGGCATAGCATTTTTCATGGTCGCATACATTATAAACATAATAAGTTTTCTCCATGCCGTCTTTTATACCTTGGAAAATGCAGCCTATATTTGTTTTACCTTTGGTTCTCGGGCCTAAGGACGCAGGGTCCGGCAGCACCGCTTTTAAGAATTGCAGGGGAACAATCTTTTTCCCTTCAAAATCAATAGGCTCAATTGACGTCATACCCACATTTTCTAAAACCTTAAGATGATTCAGATAATTTTGTGAAAATGTCATCCAGAATCTGATCTTTTTAATACCTTTGATATTTAAGGCTAATGATTCCATTTCCTCATGGTGCAGAAGATACATATCTTTCTCCCCTATTTCAGGAAAGTTATATGCTTTTTTTATAGACATCGGTTCCGTTTCGATAAATTCTCCGTTTTCAAAATAGCTTCCGTTTGCGGTAACCTCACGAATATTTATTTCGGGGTTAAAATTCGTCGCAAAAGGATAGCCGTGATCACCTGCGTTCGCGTCCAAAATATCAATGGCATGAATCTCGTCAAAATAATGCTTTTGAGCATATGCGGAGAATACGCCTGTAACTCCCGGGTCAAATCCGCTTCCGAGAAGCGCCGTTATTCCAGCCTGTTCAAATTTTTCTTTGTATGCCCATTGCCATTTATATTCAAATTTAGCGGTATCAAGAGGTTCATAGTTTGCAGTATCAACATAGTCAACCTTTGCCTCAAGGCAAGCGTCCATAATAGTTAAATCCTGATACGGCAGCGCAACGTTTATAACAATATCAGGCTTGAAGCTGTTTATTAAATCTATTACTTCATTCGTATTATCCGCGTCAACCTTAGCTGTAGTAATTTTTGTCATGCCTCCGTCAAGCTTAGCTTTAAGAGCGTCACATTTTGATTTAGTTCTGCTTGCAATACATATCTCTTCAAAAACCTCAGAGTTCTGGCAGCATTTGTGAACAACAACGCTTGCAACTCCGCCGGCACCGATTATTAACGCTTTTCCCATAATAAAATCCTCCTGCTCATTAGTGAAAATTTACTTTATATAATATTATTTTATAGGTGAGAAAATTAAATTTTTATTTATTATTTTATCTACTAACTGAGGGAATATACCGTTTTCTTCATAGTTGAATATACGTTCGGCATCTTTAGTGCTACATGAAACCTTATTAAAATCCAGATACGGATGTACATACATACTTGTTATCTGGTTATTCGGAAGCTCATCAATTCTTTCCAGAACATTCGGCAAATCTTCATAGGATGATACATACCCCGCAGGAGTAGGCACATATAAAACGTTATGCTTCCATTTTCTTACTACATCTATTTTACCCATACATTTCCGATAATAACTTTGCTGATAAATAATATCAAAATTATTTTCGGCTATTTCAAGCTGATTGACAGTGGACGCCGTGTGAGGAAACTCAAAGATAGAATCATCATAGCCAAGCTTTCTTGCGATTAATTTGGCCTGTTTCATGCGTTCATCAATTTCCTGCCTTCTAAACGGCGAATCCTTCCCGAACTCGCACCCTACGCCGCTTACAGTATCATTTTCCTGATGTGTAAACCCATGAAGAACAATATTTCCGAAATGATTTACCGCATAATCCAAAGTATAAACAAAATCGGCATTATAAAAATTAAAATCCCTTGTAACGTCATTTCTTATATTTTCCGGCGGATTTATATAATATGGAATCCATGCGATATAAAAGCTTTGACCTTTACTGTATAAATAATCAATTATTACTCTGAACTTTTCAAGCGCCTCATCATTATAGGTAGGCTGAGTTGTTACGTCCTCAAGCCTCAAATATGCTTTTCCCAGGTTATCCATTGCGCTCATATCATAAGCAATGGGCATTTGACGTTTATAGAAATAAATCGTTTCGTTTTTACTGTCAAAAACAACGGCCAAATGAAATAGCTGGCTTATATCATATAACGAGATATACGCTGTTTCAGATTCTTTATTTATATACAACGGATAAACCAGCATTTCGTCCTGCTGCTTCATTATTTCATATTGGAAGGTCGACCATGAAATGCTGAACCCTTCCTCTGTTTGGGTTACATTTCCGCCAGCCGATATAATCATATCCTCCAGCGGCAAAAACAATCTGCCGTTTAAAAAGCACATCGGAGATTTTAATTTTATATTCTTATTCAAAAATACAACATTGCCTGCTTTTTCTCCGACTATAATATCATTATACTCCCCTCCGGAAATATAAAACTCACTTAAACTTACAATTAAACTAAACATTAATAAACAAATAAAAATCCTTTTTAATTTCATATTCACCACTTACTTTTTCATTTCATTTAATATATTTATTAAAATTTTTACTGCATTTGACCTCACCGTTTTTAAAGATCCACAAAGCCTCAGCATCATGCAAACCTTCTATTAATTCTTTCCCCTGCTCAAACGGCATATTAAATATTGCCGTTGAAAGCGCATCAGCCAGAGCCGAATCCTTACAGATTATTGAAACAGACGTAAAATATTCCGAAGGATACAAGGTTTGCGGGTCAATTATATGATGATATCTTTTGCCGTTTACCTCGTAATATCTTTCATAATCTCCGCTTGTGACAAGAGAAGAATCTGATAAATTTAAATTATATAATATAGAATTATCTTTATTCGGATTTTGAATTCCTACATTCCACGGTTTGCCGCTATCGCCTTTACTGCCTATTACCCGAACGTTACCGCCAACATTAATTATCGCGGAAGTAACTCCGTTTTGCAGCGCTATCCCGCTGACTTGCTCGACTGCAAAGCCTTTGCCTATAGCGCCGACGTCAAGCCTCATATAAGGATCGTTTAAAAAAACCGTAGAGGATTGCTCATCTATAATAATACCGTTAATATCTGTATGATTTGCGGCAAATTTAAGCTCTTCCTCTAAAGGAAGCCTGGCATTTTCGGCAGTTTTAATACCTTCCTCACGGTAATCATGCCATATTTTTAATACTGAACCTAAAGCTACATTCATTTTTCCGTAAGTATTTTTATATTCCTCTTTAGCAAAGTTTAAAAGCCCTATTATTTTCTTATCCACCTTGACAGGCATAATTCCGGCATTATCATTTATAGTTTTTATATTGTTAATTCCATCATAATCATTATATATATCAAACAATTCATTATACTGTTTTAGATTATCATAAATGAGCCTTGAATATACTTCAAATTCTTCCCTGTCGTGTGCATAAGCCACAATTTTTGTTACAGTATCAAAAAGCATAAGATATTCTTTTTCATAACGTGTAACCTTGTTTGCAGAGCAAGCTGATAAATTTATTATTATCACGCTTAGAACAGTTATTGCAAGAATACGTTTAATCAAGTTTTTCACCTCAGATGTTACCCGTTAAGCTTTTTTAATACAGGCATACTGCATCTGAGAAGAGCTGCCGTTGCCGCTCCGGCAATCATGCCCGCAATAAGCAACACAGGAAGGTATGCCCATATATATACTGATGTATAAATAAATGAAACTGCCGTAAGCTGCCCTATATTATGAAATACTGCTCCTAAAATGCTTAAGCTTAAATAAGAAATTTTTTCTTTAAATAATATCAAAAACAAAGTCATTACAGCAAGCGAGACAATTCCTCCCGAAAAGCTTAAAGCCGCCGCTACCGTGCCTTTTGTGAGAAGCACAAATAATGCTTTTAGTACTGCTATCAATATTGCTTGTCTTTTATTAATAAAGAAAAGAGAATACATAACTACAATATTGGATAAACCGAATTTTATCCCCGGGACAGCAACGGGCAGAGCAGGAAGCGCGTCTTCAACAACAGAAAGCACAATGGCAATCGAAAATAAAATCGCGGTTAATACCAACCTATGTGTTTTTGTTAACCCATTATTATTATTCATAATCAGCCTTCCCGTTACCCGATAATAATATCGGGATCGTCTGCGCCTCGATTATTCTTGGGTACAATTTTTAAAACAATCCCATTCGGAAGGCAAGCCGCGGTTTCCCCTATCACAGAAAGCCTGCCTGCGTGAACGCAGACCTTATCCGGACAGTCAGACTGCTCAAAACAAATGCTGCCGTCTTCATATAAATGAAAAATCACATTATCATTTTGGGGAATTGAAAATGTTTTTTCGGCGCCTGAATTAAGATCAATTGTATATGCAAGCTCAGAATAATAATAAATTTCAGCTTTAACAGGCTTATCTGAAAACATAAATTTATAAGCAAGCCACCATATACCGCTAATTATTATTATGCTTAAAACCACAATTATATCATTTTTTTTAAAAAACATATTATTCCCTCATAAGGCTTATATATCTATTTTATTTTATCATAAATAAATGCAATAGTCAATAATTTATGAATAATCCTATACTAAATTTTTATAATTTTTAATAAGAAACAATACCACCCTTTTTTAATAGTATATATTGAAATATTTTTTAGGAGGTATTATTATTTATGTTAGCAAAACAGCGCAGACGCAACTATGAGAAATATGCTGAATCTGCTCCGTCAATTGTCTGCAGAGCAGTAAATAAACCGGATATTACAATTGCCTGTGTTATAAAATCAGCAACTTATGACGTTTTATCATATGAATGTTCACTTATAAATTTAACAGAAGCAAATTATATTAATATACTCACAAACAAAAAAATTGATCTTGTCCTTGTAGAATCCTCGTATCTTGATAATACAAACGATTGGTTGCAAAGAATGCAAGAAATTTTTGAGTTTTGCAAAAGCAGAAAAATATGCACTGTTATATGGGACACATCCGGATTTTTAGGTGACAGTGCTATTATTAGTAATTTTGATTTTATTTTTACTGTAAACAATAGCCGTATTGAGGAATATAAAGAATCCTTTAAAAATAAAAATGTCTTCTATCTTCCTTTTGCGGTGCAGCCGCATATTATAAATCCAACTGACAGAAATATTATGAATAAAGAGAATTTATTTTTATCGCATACTGATATTGAATTAAACAGAGTTCACGGGTCAAAGCATAAAATATATTCGCTTTTATATAAAAAAGCTATTGAAAACGTAATTCCAAAAGAAATATTTGAGCTAATGGCAACAGGGACATTTTTTATAAGTCCATATAGTGATATTCTTGGGAAGGAGTTTCCCGAAATCATTAAATTATATGAATCTGAAGCTGAAATGCAGGAAATTTTAAGTCCGCTACTTCGCGATAACGATGCTATAGATAAGCTTTCAGTAATTGGACAAAGGTGTGTATTTACCAATTATACCTACGAAAGCCGGCTTGACACCATTCTGCATAAAACAGGCATTACGCAGCCTAAAAAATTACCCGGGGTTTCAATGGTAACCTCTACAAACAGACCTGATTCAATGGAAAATGTTTTCAAAAACTATGAAAATCAACTCTACGAAAACAAAGAATTAATTGTAATTCTAAATAATAATAAAATGGATTTGGGAAAGTGGAATAGCAAAGCGGCGGAATACGAAAATGTTAAGGTATTTCAAATTGATGAAGCCCAGCCCTTGGGTATATGCCTTAACCACGCAATAGATAACAGCGATTATCCATATTTCTCGAAGTGTGATGATGATAATTATTATGCTCCCAACTTTTTAAGTGATTTAATGAATACGTTTAAATATGCCGATACCGAAATAGTGGGAAAGCTGACTTATTATTGTTATCTTGAAGGCTGCCGTACTCTTGCTATGATGTGTCCGAATATGGAATACAGGTATGTAAATATGCTGTCAGGTTCAGCTCTGATAATAAAACGAGAAGTATTTGACAGTGTACGCTTCAAAACAAAACCGTTCGGTTCAGATACTGTTTTTCTGCGAGAGTGTTTAAACAACGGCGTGAGAATGTATTCCTCGGATCGTTTTAATTATGTCTATAAAAGACATGCTTCACAGGAAAATCACACCTGGAAAGCACAAGACGATGTTTTTTTGAGAAGCTGTAAAATTATTAATGTAACAGATGATTTTATATCAACTGTTACGGTTTAGATTTATATAACTATTGTAAAGAGTGTTTAAGCATTTTTCCGGATTAAAATTGTGAGATATATGGTTTTTCAGATCGGGCTGGCGGTTAAACTTTAAACCCTCTTTTATGGATTTATAAATATCATCTTCATCATACGGATTGCAATATACAGCCATATCCTCAAAATATTCCCCGGTTGCGCCTTCCGTAGTGGAGATGATATTACAGCCGCATGCGCCTGCTTCAAGATTAGATAGACCCGGAGTTTCCACAAAGCTGCAAAGTACATGCAGTTTTGCATTTCTATAAAGATTATACAGCTCGTTTTTTTGCTTAAAGCCAACATAACTAACATTATTAAATTTCAGGCATCGTTCAAGATAATCCTGACTGTTAGTCTCGCCGGCTAGGATTAATTTTTCGCCTAAATCATTGCATAATTTAGACAATATAAGCTGATTTTTTCGTGGACAAACCCGTGCCGCACATATGATATAAGAATCTTTTTCATATTGAATATCAGTATTAGTAAAATTAAAGTCTGCGCAATTATATACAACCGTGTACGGAAGGTTTTCACCGAATTCACTTTGCAGGAGTTTTAGCTCAGCATAACTTGATGGATAAATCATTTTGCATCCGTTTAAAATTTCTTTCCGCAGCTGCATATTTTTTTCCCAAAGCGCTATTCGATATAAATTCCCCGTGTACATATAAAATTTTTGAAGGTTCCAGTAAACCGGCGTTATTACTATTGTTTTATTGATTTTTTTTGCCATCTGATAATATTCATATGTTTCATTTATTCTTGTCAGATTAAATAAATGAATAATATCATACTTTTCAAAATTAATTATATTATTAATATCTACTTCAATTCCTTTTTCGCGAAGATATTTTGCGCATATCAATAATTGAACTGAATCCCCCGCCATGTTCTCTAAATAATTTGAACGAATACAAAACAGTACTTTCACCCTAACACCCCATTTAATTTAACATATATGCTGATTTAGCATATAATATTACAGGTGTATTTAAATCGCCTATAATAAAATAAGGAGTGATTTAAATGAATGAATTTGAATCATTTAGCAATAAAAAAAAAGAGATTAAATGCGAGAAACCAAGAGAAGAAAATATAATAGCATTAAAAATTTTTGATGAATGCAGAGTTCAGGAATGTATAAACAGGGGACCTGTTTTATCAGATGAGGATTGTACCTGTGTAATTTTGCAGCCTGATGAAGATAACCGTTTTGGAAGGCTAATCCTCCCCGGAAGCCCTATTTATATGCCCGATATGGCTTGCAAGGCAAAAGTTATAAAAGACAGTTTTAAAACAAAAATGATTGAAATAACCAGCATCACACCCTCTGAAATTAAACCTAAATTTTGGGATATCGAAATAAAGTTTACATTTACATTTAAAATACAGCTGTATGATTCAAATATGAATTTACTGAAAATATTATGCTGTGATTCCGACTGTCATTCATTAAACGAATGCAAGCATATAAAAGACCATATAAACGGTATTGTTTGTTACATAAAAACAATAACATTATATGGCTCCGAAACAAATTCCCCATTAATTGCATCGGATATTTTCGCTCCTATGTTACAACCTGCGGAAAATGCTCCGCATATAATTGTTGAATCAAAGGCCTATTATATTGATGTTAATCTAAAAAATGACGATCCGTGTAATAATATATGCGACATATATGATGACCCTACAATTTATATTTATATAACCATAGGAATTTTTATGTTAATAAGGTTATTCCGTTTTGTCAGTTTCCTTATCGAATCAAACGGTTATTCAATTGCTAAACCATGTGACTGCAATAATACGGATCCTTGCGATTTATTAGAAAAAATGAAATTTCCGTTTAATGAATTTTTGCCCGAGGAATGATAATAATATTTATTTGCTTCATCTGCCTGTATGTCTGCATACAGGCAGATACTATATATTATTTTTATGATGCCGATTTTGGCATCAGATTGGAGATGGAACAATGAACAGATATAGAGACCTTTTATATAAAAGAGGATTTTTGTTTACCGATATTATAAATCCATCTTTTAAAGATGAGGATTCAGAATTTATATTTCAAACGTGGTGCTGCCTTACTATCGGCAAATATAAATTTTTTTATGACCCTATAATTCCTATTGGAATCGCCAAGGATAAAAATAATATGATACTCATTGCAGGAATGGTTTTAAACCCTTTTGACAGCAATATTGATTCTAATGAAATATCAAGAATACTTCTATCTTATAAAAATTCATCGAATTTAAAATTTATCGAATATTTAAATAAGCTTTCCGGGAGATTTGTTATCATTTATAAAAATAATGATAATATTGAAATTTACGGTGACGCATGTTCTACCCGAACAATATTTTATGATAGATATGATAATAATACGGTAGTTTCCTCTCATGCTGCTCTAATTGCCAATTTATTGGATTACGAAATTTCTCCTGAATGTAATTATTTCTATTACAACAGGAATTATCAGGAAGCCGTCATGAAAAAGCTACCGGGTTTAATTACTCCATATGATGGAGTTTATATTTTAACGCCAAATACAAGATTGCTATTGCCTTCACGAAAGGTAGAACGGTTTTTTCCATACAAAGATAATGTACCATGCAAAGATTATTTTGAATTAGAAGATGAACTGTCAAAGCTGCTTACAATGCAATTAAAATTACTTAGCGGAAAGGCAAAGATATCGATGTCTCTTACATCGGGTATTGACAGCCGGCTTTCACTTGCAGCGTCGAAAAAAATATCGAAAGATATTGAATACTTTACATATGTTTCCAAAAGCAATATTCATATTGAAGATGTGAAGATAGCAAGGAAAATTTGCAGTGACTTTAATTTGAATCATAAAATTTATCAATGGGATAATACAATGTATTCAGATGGAATGAATGAATTTGATGATATATGGGAAAAAAACTTAGGAATTCGAAAAGGCATAAAGTGGCTTAATAAAATCTATGCAGATTCATACCCCAAAAATAGAATCCATATTCGTTCCAATATTGCCGAGATAGTTAAAGCAGAATCCGGCCATTTTGAAAATAGCGGATTTTGCGCTTCTCAGCTTGCAAATTTATTTACTACAACTTCTATGAATAAAGATGAAAAGGTTATCAGAAAATTTGAGGAATTTATTAATATAACAGGATTTTCGCCTGAAAATTTGTATAATTACGATTACAGTGATTTATTTGAGTGGGAATATAGAATGTGCCAGTGGCATAGTTTGCTGCTGCTTGAAAGCGATATGTCGCACGATACTTTTTTGATTTATAATAACAGAGATATATTATGTAAAATGCTTTCGCTTCCTTATAAGGACAGATTAAAAAGAAAAATATTTATAGGCATAATTAAAAGAAAATGGCCGGAATTATTAAAATATCCCGTTAATAATAAAATGCTTACATAATTAAAAAAACTGTATCAAAAATAAATTTGGTACAGTTTTTTAATTATTTTTTAAATAAATCTAAAATTTTGTTTTTTCCGTATACACTTGCCCAGTCTGCATTAAAATCATCAATTGCATAAAGAGTCATAGGATGATATATTAGTGTGTCAAACAAGTCAGGATTTATTGTTACAGCATGGCATCCAACCATAGCTATTTTATGGATTTGCTCAACAGTTTTAAAGCTTGCGGCTAAAACATTGCATTTCAGATCATATCCTTTAAACATTGTTACAATTTCACCGACAACGTTTACGCCGTCACTAACGATATTATCCAATCTATTTACATAAGGCGCAACAAAATCCGCGCCTACCTTTGCGGCAATTAAAGCCTGCTGCTGTGTAAAAATTGCTGTTTCTGTTACTTTAATTCCACGTTTTTTAAGCTCCATTGTAGCCTTCAATCCTTGAGCGGAAATAGGTACTTTTGCATAAAAATTTCCGCCGACAAATTCATTTAAAGCTACCGCCTCATCAACAATTGTTTTTGCATCTTCACCCGTAACCTGTACATGAAACATTCTGTCATTACCTATAACATCTCTAATATCCTTAAGCAATGTCGGAAAATTAGTGTTTTCCCTTGAAATAATAGTGGGATTCGTTGTAACTCCGTCAACCGGAAATAAATCAACGCATCTTCTGATTTCCTCAACATTCGCAGTATCAATGATGTACATCATAAAAAATTCATTACCTTTCCTGCCCACATAATATAATTCTGTACCGTATGTTTATCGTGAGCTTAATAAAGCATTTTAACAGTACTTTAATAAAATCAGTTTTAACTGAGATATATTAATTATATTATAAATTATTATTTTTTTCAAGTAAAAAACTAAATTATTGTTAATTTTTTATCAAATTTATTATATATTTATATCTATTTCTTATATTTTAACCAACTTAAAAAAATATTTATACATCTTTTAGTTGGCTTAACTACAAATATTTCGTTTTTTTAACTATTCAACTATTTCTACAGACTTAATACCCAATGGCATAAATTTATACTTATCAGTGTATTTCTCAAAGTTTTTAAATACCTCGGGTGAAATATAATCAATATTTTCAAGTCCGTCTATCCAGTTTGGACCCATCAGATTGAACAATGTATCTGCAAATTCTATTTCTATAATATTTTTACCATCCTTCAAGTCTATATCATAAATAAACGGACGCATATATTTATATCCTGCAAGTTTACCGTTTACAAACACTTTAGCGTAAGAACAATTTGCAGTATTCAATCTTAAAAACGGTTGCTTTTTCGATTTTTTATAATCGACTTCATATGTATATTTAACGTTTCCGGCATAAAACGGGTAGCCGCTGCCTGTTAAATCTTTGTGGTTTACTTCATCATATGTAAAATCAATTTCAAAATCGGAATTATCTTTTTCTGTTACTTTGAAATCACCTAAAATATATATGGCGTCAAGTTCTGTTGAATGATAGTTTTTAAAATCTTTTATAATATAATGTCCGCCATACCCGTTAGTATTGTTTACTTTTATCCCTTCTATACGCAGAATATTTTTACCGTTTTTTATACCCTCCAGCGAAACTTTAACAAAGCTTACATCTTTATAATTAACCGCCTCATCATACACCTCCGGTTCCAAATACGCGCGTTTGGGAGTTAACCTGTGCCCATTCAGCGTGATATTATCTAAATTCTGAGCGCATTCTATTGCCGCTGTCATTTTTTCATTATTCCAGTTATTTACGGTGAATTCATATTCACAGGCAAATTTTGTTCCATCCGGCTTTCTGTAAAAATACTCATTCCAAATTCTTGATAAAGGCATATTTTCAGCCGCCAATTTACCATCAATATACATTGTAACGTAGTTTACGGGCATAACATTTGCCTCATTAAACTTCATTCCCTTAAACTCGCATTTTGAAACTGCTTTATAACCATCATAAAAACTTACGCCGGTATCTGTATTATATAACATTTTTTTCGTTTTATAAGCTTTATCCGTAAACAGAATTGCAAGAGAACCCGCAGCATAAAACTTTGCTGAAATATGGATTTCATCGCCATTCCTTTCAAAAGGCAGCTCAAAAATATCTCCGCTTGCCAAATCTAATAAGTATGGACTTCTTTTATCAGTTATAATCAGTTTAGATTTAACTTGTCTTGTTTTTTCGATATTTGCAAATAAAACAATCTTTTCATCTTCGATAATTTTTGAAGATGTATATATTTTTTTAGCGTTTTGACCGCTATAGTAATCTATGGTTTTAACTCTGTCTTTAAAAAATTCAGAAACATACTCTACCGCTTTTTCAATTTTGGTTGTTTTATATGTTTTTTCGGGCAGATAATTTTCACTTAAACTTCCGTCAATTCTTGTTGGGTATGGGTGGATAAATATGATGTTTTCACCGCCGCCCTCCTGAGCCATTTTTGTAAGTAAATCAACCGTACTTCTTTTCAGTGTACAGGATGGCGGCACAATAACCGTTGAATATGCGTAGTCGTTAATAACAATTTCACCGTTTTGAGCCTTGGCATGATTTTGCAGAATTGATTCATCTCCGAAATGGAAGTCTAAATTTTCTTCAATTAATAAATCAACAATCGTATTAAAAGGCGCGTCATAAGGAGTTACAATTCCCGGTCGAGGGTCAAATTCACACCATGCGCTGGCAACCGCATGAATAAGTAATATTTTAGTTTCTCTTTTGCCTTGTGACACAAGCTCTGAAATTCTTGCCACATAATCCGAAAATGCTTTTTCTTCTTTCCAGTAAGGCTGCTGATAATAAAGATTCGCAGGAAAATCACGTTTTCTTTCCCCACGCATCGAATATAAAGATAAGTGGGGGTTAACAAAAGTAACGCCTAAAACAGCCTGCCAGTCAATAATCCATTTTCTTTCTTTAAATCCGCAGTCTTGTCCTATACAACCATATACCTCGCTTAAAGCCCTTTCCTTATTTAACTGTTCCGCAACTGTGGAAAGCTGTTTTACAGTTATATTTTGATTTACTCGCCTGCCCAGTTTATCAATACCCGGATAGTGCATAAATTCATAATGCGGCATGATAAAACCTGTCCAGCTGATTTGATAATGCATAGAATCTTCCGCCATAAAATGACCGACCATTTTCAAATTGTTCTCATCACACCAGTTATAATATTGCTTTGTAAAGCTCTCCAAAAGTAAATTAGAAGCCGAATCAAAAAAATCATGCCTGATTTTTCTGTAATCATTTATATTAAAAAACAGCTCTTTCAAATTATCCTTTAAATTATAGCCATGCCTTTCAAAAAAGAAATCTTCCAGATAGTCGCTCCACGGCAAAGCAGGCGATTTATAGTTATTCCTGATAATATAATTGGGCTCATCTGTAAAAATACCCGGAATTTCTTTGCCGAAATATTCGCCGTTATGCTCTTTATATCTTTCATGCGTAACATCCAAAAATTTTCTTACCGCGTTTTTGTTCATAAGGTCGGCGTAATTTGTGCCGTTATACCATTCGTCGCCCATTGGAGCAACTCGTTTTACGATAAAATATTCAATACCCTTATCATCGTACGTGTCCAAAATTGTATCATCAGCTGTTATTTCATGCTCCTCAAGCAACAGAAGCGCACGGCTTCTATATTCTTCATGTATTGTTACCTCGCCGCTGCCGTATCCTGAAGGCCATCTGTCCTCATCATATAACCACGCGTCAATTCCTACTTCTTTCGCTTTTTTAACGCAGGTATCAATAGAATGAAACCACTCCGGCGTGTTGTAAGCCGTAAGCAAGCCTACTCTAGGATGCATAAAAAAGCCGCCCATCCCTTTATCCGCCATTTCCTCAATCTGACGGCAAAGCTCATCATCATTCAATTTATCATTCCAGCTCCAAAAAGGTACGGGAGCAAATTTTTGATTGACCTTTTTAAATTTTTCAGTATTCATAAAAACTCCTATTTTAAAGGGTGCCACAAGTGACACCCTTAATATTTATTTATTTTTTAGCCTTTTACAGCGCCTATCATTATCCCTTTAACAAAATATTTTTGTAAAAACGGATAAACTAATAAAATAGGTAAAGTTGAAATTACAATAACCGCATATTTTATGGTTTCGGATACTGCGAGCTCAGCTCCTGCATCTATACCTATTGTCATAGAACTGGTTTCGTTCGCAAGTAAAATCTGTCTTAAAACTAACTGCAGCGGATATTTCTCAGGTTTATTGATAAATAACAATGCGTTAAACCATGAATTCCAATGTGATACGCCGTAATACAATACCATAACCGCAACCGTAGGCAGAGCAAGCGGTATTACCAGCTTAAAAAGTATTGTAAAATGTCCGGCGCCGTCTAAATGAGCCGACTCTTCAATACTGTCCGGAATAGCCGCAAAACCTGTTTTCATAACCAGCAAATTAAACGTATTAATTGATACCGGCAGGATAAGCGCCCAAATACTATTATAAAGTCCAAGCCCTTTTACAGTAAAATAAAATGGTATCAAACCGCCTGAAAAAAACATTGTAATAATAATTAAAATTGCGACAGGCGCTTGAAACAATACATTTTTACGCGAAAGGAAATACGCGCCGATTGCCGTAAAAACAATATTTACAGCAACGCCGACAACAACTATAAAAATAGTATTACCGTATGCGCCCATTATTTGAGGATGCTTAAACGCATTTACATAAGCTATAAATGTAAAATTTCCAACCGGTTTAAATAACGGCCCGGTATGTGATAAGAATTTTAACGGTTCGCTGAAGGAGGCCATAATAATATGGACTACAGGGTAAAAGGCAACTATCATTAATAATGATAAGAATATTATATTGCTTAATTCAAATATTTTTCTTGAAAGTGTTTTCCTAATCACAAATTACCCCTCCTTTACCACAAGCTTGTATCGTTTAGTTTCCTTGAAATAGCATTAGCGCCAAAAACCAGGAAGCAGTTAATAACTGAGTTAAATAAGCCTACCGCAGTAGAAAAACCATATTGAGCCTTTATCATTCCCACACTGTAAACATAGGACGATATAACCTCAGCCTTTTCCGCGCTGAGCGGATTATAAAGCAGAATTATTTTTTCAAAGCCTACGTTCATTACAGAACCAAGTCTTAAAATAAATAAAGTTATAATCGTTGGCATTATTGACGGAATTGTAATGCTCCATGTTTGACGAAGCCTGCCCGCGCCGTCAATTTGCGCCGCTTCATATAATTCCTGGTCAACTCCAGCCAAAGCCGCGAGGTAAATAATCGAACCCCAGCCAACCTCTTGCCAGATACCGCTTATTACATAAATAGACGTAAAGAAATTCGGTTCGTTAAGCATATTTTGTTTCGGCATACCAAGGTTCATTAAAAACTCAGTTATAAAGCCAGTATCGGACACAAACTCTTTCATCATTCCGCAAACTACAACAAGCGAGATAAAGTGCGGAAGATATGTGATTGTCTGAACAGCTTTAGCAAATTTTCTTGACGAAACCTCGTTAATAAGCAAAGCTAAAATAATTGGAGCAGGAAAACCAAAAATGATACTGGAAATACTTATAGTTAAGGTATTGCCTAAAATCCTGAAAAAATCTTTTCCTTTAAAAAAAGTTTCAAAATGCTCAAAGCCTACCCAAGGGCTTCCCCAGATTCCTCTGCCCGGTGAAAAGTCTTTGAAAGCTATTATGGCGCCATACATAGGTTTATAGCAGAATATTATGTAAAACGCCAATACCGGAATTACCATTAAATATAAACTCCAGTTTCGTTTAAGGTCACTTGCAACCTTTTTTTTAGTATACATTTTAGCCCTCCTTAGAATTTGCCGATAGCAGGCGGCGGCGCAGACGCGCCGCTTTTCCCTGCTTTAACCAATAAATATTATTATTTGTTTTTGTATCTGTCATAAGCGGCTTGCTGAATTTCAATTGCTCTTTCAATTCCCCGGTCTTTCAGCTCATTAAAATAATTATCAAAATCAGTTGATTTACCGGTTATTATTTTATAGAATTCCGCTTGTCTGAAAGTGTCGATATCCTGAATCAGAGTTGAGTACTCTTTGTTTTCATCTTCTGTAAGCAGGCTTACAGGAAGCTTATATTTTAATGTATCTGTATCAGCCCAGGCTTCAATTGCCTGTCTTTGCACCGGCAATGAGTAAAATTGATTCAGATAATTAACGTCTTGAACAAACGGACCGTTGTATGATGCTCTTGCGTATTTGCCGATAGCGGCGCCTATTGCTAAACCGCCGTTTTTGGCTTGATCCGTTACAGTTTCGGTATAGGACGGAACGCCGTTTTTCATTGTATAGCTTATTCCTTCTTCACCAAAATTATAGACCATGTGTCCTTCCTCGGAATAGCCGTAATCCAAAAATCTGGCAGCAAGTTCAACATTTTTGCTTTTAGAGGTAATAGCCGCTCCGAACGTGCCTATAGGTAAATCCTTTTGTCCGTACATAGGTCTTACGCCTTTAGCGCTTGTAGGGTATTTAACAGGTATAAATTCAGCAGTCGGCACATTTGTTTTCAATGCAGGTATCCATTTGCCGAAATCACCGCCGGCACTGCCGAAGGCTGCGCCAACACTGCCGTTTGCAACAAGCGAAGTAATTCTTTTAGCATCAATATCCATAAAGTTGCTGTCTAAAATGCCGTCTTTATACCACAACGCAAGCTGCTGCATATAATCTTTAAATTTTGGTTCATAAGGACCGAATTTCACAATATCGTTTTCAACATAGAAGGTGCCGGCTAAACCAAAAGCGCCTAGGAACGGGCTTACATTTCCTAAAACATTATTATCAATTTTCATTGTTAACGGAGTATTTACACCGTCAGCTTTAAAAGCTCTTAAAACTTTATCCCATTCGTCAACAGTTTCAGGCGCGGACATGCCGGCTTTATTAAGCAAATCCTTTCTAATCATAGGCCCAATATACGTCATTAACTTTTCATCGCCGCGGACAAACGGAAAATGATATAATTTTCCGGATACGGTTTCCATTTGTTTTTTATAATCCGGATGCTCGTTATAGAATTTTTTAATATTTGGTGAAACCTGGTCTATTACATCATTTAAATTTATAATAACATTCTCGGAAATTGCTCTTTCCGGGCCGCCGGGATAGTCAATCCAGCTTGTTTCAATAATATCCGGTAAATCACCGGACGCTATCATTAGATTAAACTGTTCTTTTGTCTGTCCTGCGCCGCCTGCAGCAGGATGAATAAATTCAACACTTATACCCGTTTTTTCCTTAAGCGTCTTTGCTAACGGAGTTTCGTTCAGGCTTTTTGAATGCGCTGAAACGTGGCCGCTTAAATCGCACCAATAGGTTAATTTTGCGTCAGTTTGAATAGGGTATTTATCTTCAGTAGTTTTTTTAAAGTTTCCGCCATTTCCGACAGAAGTATTACCTCCGCAGCCTGATAGCATAACTACTGATAATAATACTGATAATACCGCAGTTTTTTTCTTGTCCATAATAAACCTCCTTAATTTATTTATAATGAATTATTTTTAACGAATTCTATAACCTCGTCTACATTGCAGAAGCATAGTCCTGTAACAGTATCCGCGCAGCCGTAGTAAATCGCGATTCTTCCTGTATCGGAATCAGCCAGCGCCGCGCATGGGAATGCTACATTCGGGACGTCACCCACACATTCGTATAATGTTTGCGGCGAAAGCAGATACGGACTTGTTCTGTATTTTACTTTCCATGGCTCATGTATATCCGTAATTGCGGCTCCGAAGCTATATACATACCCGTTGCACGAGGTTAATACACCATGATAGAAAATTAACCATCCCTCAGTAGTTTCAATTGGAATGGGCCCCGCGCCGATTTTTGTTTTTTGCCAGCTGTTGGATTCGTCCACCGTGTGCATAACATGCCTGTGTTCGCCCCAGTATTTCATATCCGGACTTTGGCTTAAGAAAATATCACCGAACGGAGTATGTCCATAATCAGAAGGGCGTGACAGCATCATATATTTACCGCCTATTTTTCTCGGAAATAATACGCCGTTTCTGTTACATGGCAAAAAAGCGTTTTCCATTGCGTAGAATGTTTTAAAATCAAAGGTATATCCCATGCCTATTGTCGGTCCGTGATAGCCGTTGCACCAGGTTATATAAAATCTGTCTTCAATAAAGCATACTCTTGGGTCGTATTTATGGTCTGATAATAATAATTCTTCATCGCCGGTTAAGAAATTTATTACGTCGTCGTCAATTTCCCAGTTAATTCCGTCTTTTGAAAAGCCGATATGAATATCCATATATCTTGTTTTATCGTCACATCTGAAAACTCCGGCGAAACCGCCTTTAAACGGAACTACAGCGCTGTTAAAAATGCTGTTTGACGATGGAATTAAATCTCTTGGTATAATCGGATTTGCTTCATATCTCCAAACTATATCTTTACAGTTTTTCGGCTTTTCCTGCCATGGAATATTTGGCAGCGAACCGCCGTTAATAATTGTGCTCATAGTCTTCTCCTTAGTTACTTGTAAGTTTTTTTATGTAAGGTTTTAGATTATATATATTATCAAACAGCATAAATACTGTTTTTTTGTTTCCTGTGTATTCTGTAAATGCAAACTCCTCGTTTGGCAGAAATCTTTTATTAAATATTTTAATAGAACTTAACACCCCGTTTTCATATAAACACAGAATACAAACCGCATCCAATTCTTTGTCCAGTGTATTTGTAACACTTATTGCAGCTATACCGTTGTTTACAGTCAGCGTATTGCTTTTAAGTTCATTTAATATATAGTAAACCTTTACGTCAGCAACAGTCAAGGTGTTGTTATTATTCCCCGGCGCGAACCCTATTGAAGCCGGTATGTCTGCCGTACTGTCTCTGAATTTAAGGTTTGCTGCTTTAATTTCATCATCGACATATAAATCAAAGCTTTTTGTTTTTGTGTCTATGACAACCTTTAATTTATATGGCTTATATACATCTACCGTTCCGTTTAAAACAGTAGTTTTTGAAGTGGTTGTAGCTCCATTATACACATACATACTTCCTTTTTGACTGTATATGTGAATAGCTGCTTTATTGTTTGCGTCCGTTGCCACCATTAAAGTTTTGTAATCGCTTGTAAGTGCGTCCGGAATTACAGTTGCCTCCAATGTCAGCATACTCCCTGCCGGCGCTGTAAAAGCATGAGATGCAATTGAATTTACCTGGTCGTTTATTCTATAAATTCTAAGCACGTTATCGCTTTCACCGATACTTACTATATTGCAGCTGTTTGGGCTGTCATGAAAAATCCAGCCGTTTTGATTTGAGAGACCGCCGGCCGTATAATCATCAAAATCATCATTTATAAGATATTTTTTCTTATTAAATATGGATGATACAAATTCCGAAAATTCGGATTGCCCGCCCTCGCTGTAGGCTGCTGCCTTATAGTAATAGTTTGTATCAATTAAAAATGAATTATCTGTGTAATTATTAACATTTGTGTCTATTATTTCGGTATAATCAGAATTTTCATTTTCTGAGCGGTATACCTTATATCCTTTCGCTCCAAAAACGCTGTCCCAATTAAGTACGCCGTCGGTATATGTAAAATCTTTCGGCGGTAACGGCTTTGACCATGCAAGCTTGCTATCTGCTGTTTCGTTTTTATATAGCCTTACTTTAAATGTTTTTCCATGCGAACCTGCCGCAGGAACAGATATATATATTTTACCGTCAGATTTTTGAACAGTAACTCCACTATCCATACTTTCAATACCAAAAAAATTTTTATTAATTTCCAAATTAATACTGCCCGTATTTTCCTGCGTTGGGTCTGAAACGGAAATTTCTGTTATATTTCCGTTTTCGGACATCATAACTACAGCTTTATTGTAGCAGATAATATCACTTATTTCAAGCTTTCTATTTTGCCAGAATACCGCCCCTAAAATATTTTTATTTTTTTCTAAAACCGCATGAATGTCTTCGCTGTCAGCTAATACTTCAATATCGGGGTTATTGCTGTAATTTTCAGTTTCAATTGCTGATTTATCAGGCAAAATTACATATTCGTATGTTTTATTCTGAGGCATTATGCCATGATCAATCGCCATACTTAGATAATTTCTTGTTATTAAAGAAGAGCTTTCGGTGGTATTCACAGATTTCCAGCTATCGGTTCTGGATTCACGTTTAGCGTTTATATTTATAGGATTTGGGAAGTAATACCCAATATCACTTTTTTGCTTATTTTCAAGATTTGTCGGGTTTCCCTCCAAATGCGCCCATGATGCATTTGCAATATTTTCATTATAGCCTGTATATTGAGGTTTTGAAATACCGTTGACAATAAATTTATTGTCTGCGGTATCTTTAATTTTTCTGTTTTCAACTATTGTTTCAATACTGTCATTTTGGGTTTCTGAATTAATATCGGAACCAAGACATACAATTTCATCATCAAGCATAAACCAGGATTTTTTTGCTTTTAGAGTGTGCATTGTGCCGGATGTGTCATCCGCCGCCATAAACTCCATTGCGGAAACACCGTATAAATTAGAATTTTCAACTCCGCCTGCAAAGCTCTTAGAAAAATCATCGGCTTTCGCTGTAGTATTTTTTATTGTTGTAATACCCGGCAGCCTGTATTTATCAATTGTAGCAAAATATCCGTCGTCAAACTGTTTTAAATCTGAATTGTAAAGATATGTCATACCGCTTCCCGTATGCCATCCTTTTAAATTTTCCCCGTTTATAGATTCATAATTTCTTATTCTGCTTGAATACATTGCCGCATTAAAGGAATAATCCGGTCTTTTTATAACGAATCTGTCCATATTGTAAAACTGTTTATAAAAATCAGGGTCAGCCGCTTGCGCAACGGAATTATCCGTCATAATTTTATCAAATTTTAATATCGTAAAAATATTTTTTATATTATCATAATAATTATAATATGTGTTGTTGCTTGCCCATCTTTTAATCAGGCTTTTGTAATACGACGCATAAGGTTCTGGCGCGAAAAACGCTATCTTTGTTAATGTTTCCACAAAATCGTATCTTGACCCTGAACGTGAAATATATCTGCCGGCTGTTGAATCCATTGACCTTCCTTCAAAAGATGTTGTTATAAATGAATCATCTATCCAGTTATAGATATTCTGCGCGTTTGGATCGGCTAATCTATAGCTTGTACCTTCGAGCAGATACATTATATTGCTCAGGTTGCCAAGCGCCGATAAGCCGTAACCGCTGTTATAGGGTACTGTGTGATGCTGAATAAATGAGCCGTCCTCATAAAACCCATCGTCAACAGTTACATATTTTAAAGTCGGGCTTATCTGATCTCTTGCATATATTATTTTCGATGAGTCCTTTTTTACAATGCCGCCAACAGCTAATAATGCGCATTGCGATAATCTATTTGCGCCCGTAGCTGCCGTACCCAAGGTCAAAATTTGCTTGTCAATGCTTTTTTGATAATTTAAAATCTGATCGGCTGTAAGATTATTATAAATCATTGCTTGAATATTATTAAGATGTGCAGGGATACTTATTTCCCAATAATACCAGTTATCTGATACGGCAGCAGGATCACGGTTATTTTTCGGAGTGTTTTCATTCAATTTATAGGTATAAAGCCAATCAAGCGCGTCTATTATATCTCCGCATAAATCCGAATTGCCGCTTAATGCCGAACCCTTTTGCACATAAGCCAGCGTCATAGCAGTAAGCCTTGCGTAAGTAGAATTCATTTTAGATGAATTCCTGCTGTACATATCCATAGTGTTCCCCGTTTGAAGATCAGCCCATAAATATGAGTTATCAAAAGAATTTACTCTGTTTTCCGCTTTTATCATACTATCCCACAGAGATTGCGCATAAGTAGTATTTTCAACTACCTGCGGCGCAATATATTTTTGATATACTTCGCTTTCAGTATCGTAATCTCCTCCGGTTAAAACCTCAACCCATTTTTCTCTAAGCAAAGTAAATTCATCCGTAGAAGCGGAAAAGCCTGCGGCAGGAAACAGCAAAAATATTATTAATAAAACCGCAAGCCTTTTCACTTAAACAACTCCTTTATTTTTGCCCGGTACATAAACCGATTAAATCATTTACATCCGCCGTTGCAAGGCATTCAACCGTATCTGCGGAGCCGTAATAGATTTTTACTTCTCCGTTATCCTCTAAAATCATACCGCCGGGGAATATAACACTTGCTCTAAAGCCTTCCTCTGTTTCATACGAGGTTTCTGGCGCAATTAAAGGAAGCTTTGACATTCCTATAACCTTTTGCGGGTCATTCAGGTCAAGCAGCATTATTCCCGCGGTATATCTTTTAGTCCACTTATCTTCCCAACCGTGTTTACCTCTTGCAGGATCTATGTCGACAGCATGGAAGGTTGTAAGCCAGCCTTTTTCAGTTTTTACAGGAGGCGCTCCCGGCCCGATTTTATCGTTTGCGTACGGTACATCCTCAACAGCCAGTAAAAGCTCTTGCTCACCCCAGTGTTTTAAATCCGGAGATTTTGCAATCCATAAATCGAATCTGTCTTTCCCCCCTCTTGAATAGATTGTGAACGGACGTTCCAAACGAACAAATTTACCATTTATTTTTTCGGGGAATAAGACCATATTACGATTATCCGGAACGCTTAAGCTGATTATTTCAAGTCCGCTGAAATTATCTTTTACCTTACCTATTCCGCCTCTTATTCCATGAGACGTATCAAAGGCAAAACACATATACAGGGTATCGTCGATTACTGTTAAACGCGGGTCGTAAATTCTTTTGCACTCCGGCATATTCAGTTTTTCCAAAGTCATAAAAGGTTCTTCTCGCACATTCCAGTTTATACCGTCATCCGAAAAGGCAATTCCTAAATTACAGCCCTCAAAAAGCCAGCCGTCTACATGACCATAGTCATTTCTGAAAATCATTACATATTTACCTTTGAATTTTGCAACGCCCGCATTAAAGATACAGTCAGCTTTATAAGGTATATCCTTTTTTGATAATATCGGATTTTGCTTGCATCTTTTTATTACACTGCTGGATTTTAGCAAAGGCAGCATAGGTTCAAATTTCATAAGTCATTATTCCTCTTTCATTAATCTGTATGTTATAATCATTGCCTGCTCTCTTAAGGTATTATTTTCAGGCATAAACTTATTATCGTCTATTCCTTTTATAAGTCCCATTTCTACAGCGGCAGCACAATAAGGTTTTGCCCAGTCGCTTATTTGGTTTGAATCCTCAAATATTAGCCCGCCGTCAGGCAGCGTTATTTCTTTTTTTGTTTGCAGCACCTTAATCATGATTTTAACAGCCTGTTCACGAGTTATAAAATCAATCGGCATTGCGTTTCCATCTGAGCCTTCCAGAATATTAAGGTCAAAAGCTGCCTGAATGTATCCTGCATACCAGTCATTTTCCGAAACATCATTAAAGCTTCCTTTGTATTCCGCAGGTTTAATATCCATTGCGCTTAACAGTAATTTTAAAAACTCCCCGCGGGTTGTATTATCCTGCAGATGCAAGCTGCCGTCGTAACCTGTTACAATTCCTTTTTCAACAAGTTCTCTTATTTCAGTTTCTCCCCAATGCCCGCTAAGTTCATTTTCGAATTCCGGCTGCTCGGTTGGAACCGGAATATATGTTCCACCGGTAGAACCCGTGCCGCCGGAGCCGCCTGTGCCATGATTCGAGCCGCCGCCGGACGGAGAATCCGAAGTTGGAGGAGTAATAATCGGTTCACCTTCGATTAATGGTGTTGCGCCAAAATAAACATAGTTATTATTTTGTTTAAATGATATTGTTTTGCCATTTAAAGTTACTTTTGATACATTTATCGGTGACAAAATTGATAAGCCCTGCAAATCTATTGTTTTTGAAGTATCTAAATGCAGTTCGCTTCCTACCCATTCAACTGATAAATCAGGAACTTCCTGCGTGGAATAAAGCACTTTTGATTTTAAGTCGTTATCCACGAAATTTTTAGTCTCCTCAACTATCAATCTTCTTGGTGTGCCGCTCGCGGAAGTTTCATAGTAAGCAAGCGTACCGTCCGCCTCATAGCTGCCGAATGCCACATTTTTCTTTTTGTCGCTTTCATGAAGAATATAATAGCTGAAGTTATATTCCGTATTAGTGTTTCCGGATAAATCCTTAACTGTCGATGTAAATGCGGACGCCGAACCCTCGGGCATATCAATTTCAAGCGGCTCAGGTGTGACGCTGTAATCCTCGCCTGATTTTGTAGGGAATAAAACAGAATCCATGCTGGTTGTGCCTTTTACATTCTTTTCAAATACGCCGTAAGGTACTATTAAATTCGGATGATATACGCCATACTGTAGCTTTGGCGTTACTGCATTTATATCCGCCGGCACAACCTTAATATTTGCGCCTTTAGGATTACTGGAGTAAAACGCTCCCGTGCCTGTGCCCGGAACATATTGCGTATTTGATACCTGCATATTTTTCTGGATAACGATATCCGGCGAAATAGCATCAGGAACACCGTTTACCTCGCCGATTTTTTCCCCGTCTTTCAGCTCGTACTGACCATCGATTCTCATATCAGAATCCGCTCTCATATGCCACATTTGAGTATATTTATTAACCTTGTTTTTATCAACCGGATTCATATAATCGGATACAATCCAGAAATTTGGTCTTACAAATAAAACGTTTCTTTTGTAATCCATACCCGGTTCGGCTGCTGTCGGCAGCTTATCCCTTAAAAAGGATTCGCTTGATGTATCACGATATGCTAAATTTTTAAAGTTCGGACCGCCGAAAACCTTTGTAAAGTCATAAGAATTGTTAAGCTCAACCTTTTCAAATGTTCCCTGCCCTCCGCCTTTTGGTAAAACAGAATCAACGTTTGATGGGTTAATGCCTGATTGGCAATAATCATTGATTTCAACGGTATTATGACCTTTTGATGATACAAGCCATCTTCTCGCAGGATCATTTGCGTTTTGAACGTAATACAGCGGGTCTGTAAGTAAATAATCGCCATATGCGCTTACTATAACCGCCAGATCGTCCCAATGCGCATGAGTTCCGCTTCCGCCGTCGGCGTCAATATGTAAGTACAGGGCATCTTTTGACCAGTCCGAACGCATTGTCAGGGTTTTACCCACATTATAGAAATAGCTTGTATAATCCGGCGCTTTTCCTTTTTTGCCGTCATAGGCTGCCCAAAGCAGGAACGGGTCTTGCAGCCAGTCCGCAATCGGCACAATTCTTCCGTCCTTGAAATTCCTTGAAAAAGCGGTGCCGTCGCCCATTTGGTTGTCGTAAAAACCGGGCAGTGATTTATTTATAATGTATTTAACAAGCTCCTTTATGCCATCCTGTAAGTCCTGCGAATATTCTACCGGTATGTCAAGCGAATCGGCAGTTCCTTTAATGCCCGTTATAGTGCTGAGGGCATAATCCGTATAAGATAAAGACAACTCGCCCGATGAACCATCTGAATGCACAACATTGTCGAGGGCAACCTGTTTTAAGTTTTCCCACATCATATCCATCCATGAGCCTGTTCTCACTTTACCGTTATATGCTCCGTAATTTGTATATGTGGTAAAGGATTGAACTCTGTTAATATCTGTGAATTCCGGGAAATTTGCCATGATTTTATATGCCGCGCTGCATTGTGCTGTCCCCCAGTTACCCCCCGCTTCGGAGGATGACCAGTTTTTAAATGACCAATCTCCCATACTCCACATATATTTCACAAATGTAGTAAAGATTTCGGGAGTCATGTATTCGCTGCCATAAAGATTTTTCAGGTTAGCCGCTAAACATGAAGCTCGTGTGGACGCATCAAGGGTTTCGCTGTATCCGCCGTATGCTTCCATGCCCTGATCAGAATACGGTTTCCAGTTTGACACAAATACTGTTTTACTGGGCTTTTGACCGCCTATACTGTAATCCTTGGCAGTCCAGCCATCATATACTCCGCCCGGCATACCCATGTAAACATAAAAGGTTTCTTTAATAAAATTATCAAGGTACATCATAGCGGCTCTTGCATAATCTTCATCGCCGGTTGCTCTATATTCATTTGTTAAAACATCCCACCACGATGAAAATCTCAGCATTTCCTGATTGATTCTCACATGCCAGGTTGTTACAGACGACCCGTTAACTTTGGCATTAACCGGAGAGAGCCAATCAAAGCCGTATTGTCCGTCGTATGACAGCGCGGGATGTAATACTGTTACAAAATTAACGGTACTTTCTTCCCAGGTATTCGCGTTCGCGAAAGCCACCATATTTTTTTTATAATTTGGATTATTTCGGGGAGTTTGAGCTTTATCCACCCATCTTCCATACATTTTTAGTTTTGCGGATGTAATAGGAGTACCCTCTTGTATGGAGCTTAAATCAAACATTAAATAAATTTGTTTTGTATCGGAAGTAACAGGCGTCGCCCAGCCTCCGACACATTCCCTTGCGAGTAATTTTTGCTCCGAGCCATAATTATTACCTGCATTATCTCCGGCAGAGACATATGTATCGGCTTTTACAGGAATCTTTAATGTTGAACCCCCTGCTACAACTTCCAGATACGGCGCAAATTCCGGGTTTCCTTCTTTACTGTAAAATTCGGCTTCATATTCATCTTTATTTACAGCGTAAAGATATAAGGGCATCAGTTTGTTTGCGCTGTTTCTATAAGTTTCAACTGCGGAAATCATTTCAGCCTGTACCCAGCTCCATTCGCCCGAGCTTAACGGAAATATGTCTGCAAGGGTTTGCCCGCTGCTACCGTTATAGTGGAAGCACTGAAGCAACAGGTTTGAAGTTAAAGTCTGCGTCCTTGAACTTGACGGCGCTGATAACCCTCTTGCACTTGTTACATTTCTGTAATACTCCAGCAGCTCTGCTTTAGCCGTATCATAATTTCCTTCTTTAACTGCTTCCTCAACCTTTTTTAGATCATATCTCTGCGGTGAAACATAGTTATAATTCAGTTTGCCTTCAATTGTATATGAATTTGTCGCGGAGTCCCATTTGCCGAAGAACTTTTCGTCCGTTAAGAATTTTGGAACCGGCGCCGCAAGCTTGGACGGGTCTGTAAAATCGTAAGCGTCAAGGTCGAAAGTAATCTTTTTATTTGTACTGTTCGGCACCGGAGATGATTCCGCCGCGCTAAGTGATAATTCTGTGGTTTGCGCCAAAGAAACGTCCGTTTCTAAAGAGCCCTCCGAATCAGAATTTTTTAGTATATCCTGTAAAACTGTCTTATCTTCACTTGCCGCCTGCTCCATATTCACCTCTTGCGCCTGATTGAATTCATCAGAAAAACATATTGTATTTCCGGCAAAAATTGTTACTGTGATTGCTAACGCTAATATTTTTTTCAGGTGATTCTTTTTATTTTTCATATAAGTCCACCCCCATTATATAATTATTACAACGGCTTTAACATTTGTTACGCCGCGAAGCAGACCAGAGGAATATATTACAGCTCTTTTCTGCGTTAAGACTAAATCATCAGCTGTGCCAAGTCTTGCTGTTTTTTTGCTTGAGTCAAATATAAAAATCGGCGGTCCTGACTTTTTGGACAATTGGTATTCAACCATATTTCCATAATCATCCTCAATTTTCACCAAATGAACCCATTTATTAAGCCCCGGTGAAACCTCATCATAGCTTACATTTGTTATATTACCTACGAAAATAACTTTGTCCGAATTACTATTTGAGTAATAAGTGTCCGGAACAGGCAGTGTGCTTTGCATTACATCAAAGCCGTCCAATTCATCATGGGAATTCAGTGAATATCTGATTAAATCCCCTACCCTGAGGCTGTCGAAATCGGCGGTTGACGTTGTGTTATCCGATACAAGCGCCTCTTTTTCACCGTCCTGGGTCAATAACTGAATTTTTTTAACTTGCTCGTTTTCCTCGTTTAATATATTAGATACTTTATTTACAATAGCAACTTTACTTTTTCCGTCGGTTATACCTGCTGATTTATAAACCATAGGCGCATGAATCAAAACCAAATCCGGACATTTTGTTGCTTTATTAAAATCATATGCTTCCACATAATAATCCTGCCCGTTGTTCATTTCAACTTTTGCCAGATAGTCATCCATTACAACACCTTTGTCGCCATTGTCAGGTACGCAAATCGCAAGGGTTTTGCCGCCTAATCCAAACGCTCCGAATACTGTAGGCGAATTCTGATTATATTTTCCGTCTGAAAAAGTCTTTTCATAAGCGTTATAGGTTCTGTCATTGCCTTGTTTGTACATTTCCGGAAGTTCGATTTTTTTAATATTACCGTTTGAGTCAAGCTTATAGCTTACCGTTAAGAAACCGGCATTATTGAGTGTCATCTGCTCCTGAATCTGCGCCACTGCTTCTGAATCTGAAAAGCTTGAACCATTATAAGAAACACGATCCGCAAGATTTAATACTAAAGTTTTAATATTTTTACCGGAGATAGCAGGTATTTCATTATCCGCATATTCATTTTCCGTATCCAGCTCTTCCACTTCATCCGATAAAAGGTCTGGAATAACCAATAATATTTCATAAGGATTGCTTATTTTTTCTGTTTGTTTTATCTCAACAATACCGGCATAGCTTAATGTATCATTGAGTAAATCAATATATGATACTTTACCTTCAAAGTTTATCATTGCGGTTATGTTCTTACCCATAAATTTAGATAAATCAAGGTTTTTTTCATAATAATAATCAGTATCGTCAACCTCAATTTCATTATCATCGTATGAAATTGATGATAAAACACCCTCAGACACCTTTCTGCTTATCATAATTTTTGCTAATTCATTATCTAAACTATAAAAAATTGAAATTAAATCACCTTTTTTAACAGCTTCAAAGGTTGCGGGTTTATTATCCGCGTCATAAATTTCATAAGTAACATCGTTTTCTTCTCCGAGCAAAATGTTTCTTTGCCCTTTTAAAGTCTTATTATTTGCGAAAAATATATTCACATCATCTTCACCTGAAGCCGTAACTCTGTCTACTGTAAAGCTTTCGTATTCATTTATAAATACATACCTGATCTTATTTTTTTCCTGGTCGAAAATAAGAGTGATATTGCCATCCAGCATACTGCTTATATCAACATCAGATATGTCTGAAATCAGTCTGCCGTTATAAACATACTGCGCTATTTCAAGATTCTTTTTAACAACATTTTCCGAATCACCCGCATAATAGTTAATCTCGTTTTTGTTAATTGACTCTATATCCTTGAATAATATGCTGATAGCAGTATTATTTGAAGTAGGCTTAATTTCTTTAATAATGTAATTGTCGCTGTCTTCCGACTCTTTAGCTATAAATACATCTACTTCCATTCCTAAGTATTCATCGGCATTTGTATTACCTTTATCAAATACTCTTCCGCCGATTTCAACTTCATTTGTTTTCATATTAGGTATCGGATCAGCTAAATAAGTTTTATAGTTTGCCGTTACAGTACCTTTAAATTCAATAAGGTTTTGAGTATCATCATTTAGCAAAATATCTCTTAAGCTTTTGTCAGCAAGCCCGATTTTACTTTCATAACCATAAGACAGCTCTACCAAACGGTCTGCATCCAGGCAGTTGTAAACCATGCGGAATGCAGCATTTCTTTTAATAACTGTAACTCCCCCAAAGCTTACACCTTTGAGTAACCCTAATTTGTTTGCATAAAGCAGATAACCGCCGGGATATCCTCCTGCCTTTATGGCTTCCTCACCGTAACCAAGCGCGGTTACTAAAATTTTTGCAACCTGATCATATGTAATGTTATCTTCAGGATTGAAATTGCCCGTTCCGTCACCGTCAATTAACCTAAGAGATGCTGCAATTGAGATAAACGAAACCGCCCAATGGTTTGACGCCACATCCTTAAAGCTGATGTCAGAGTAAGCTTGTGCTCCTTCATCCGAAAAGTTTAATAATTTGCAAACTATTTTTGTAAACTCCGCACGAGTTATATTATCTTCTAATCTTAAATCGCCGTTTTCCCCGCCTTGTATGATTGAAAACGCTTTTAATTCAAAAATCTGCTGTTCGGACAGCGCAGCGTCTGCAGATGCCGTGAAGCTAAAGAAAAGAAGGAACGCTAATAAAAAAGCTGTTATTTTTCTTATATTCATTTCATTTCCTCCTATCTGTTCATTTCATTATAAATTAAAGTAATGATTTTAGCTGCTTCGGCACGTGTTGCGCTGTTTACTGGCATAAATTTATTCTCATTGCCGCTTAAAATTCCCATTTGAGTAAGACCGGCAACTGCACTTTTCGCGTAATCTGATACTTCGCTGCTGTCTGCGTACGAAAGCTCGCCGTTTTCGAGTGTAAGCCTCCCGTTCATTTCCAGCAAACGCGCTGCCATAACCGCCATGTCCTGTCTTGTTATTTGCGCGCCGATTCCAAAGGTTCCGTCGTCTTTTCCTTTTGCAATTCCGTATTTATACGCAGCTGTAATATATGAGTAATACCATTCATTTTTATCTATATCTGTAAATTTAACATCTTCCCCGCTTAGCGGAATTTTTGCTGCTAATACGATTAATTTAAGGAATTCTTCACGGGTAATATTATCATTGGGTCTGAATGTATCGGTCTTACTGTTTACAATACCTTTTTTTGCCAGTGAAATAATATATTCATGCGCCCAAAATTCATTTGATACATCATTGAATGCAATCTCCTGCTCAACACCCGCAGGCGGCTGCGTTGTTTTCGGAACATACGGAATCGAGCTTCCGCCCCCTCCGCCGGTTCCGCCTCCGCCGGATAATTCAGCCGGCACAGTTACAGGATAAGTTACAACTTCTTTTTTATCACCGTTTGTGTATGCGGCTGTTAAAATAACAACAGGGCTTTCTTTAGTTCCGCGGTTTACAGCTCCTGTATCAGAAATATATCTGGTATCTGAAGATTCCCAGATGATTATACTTCCGTTAGGCCCGTTAAGCGGTAACAAGATATTTGATGTTGCTTTTTTTGGAATACTTACCGTTTTTATATCAGCCGCAATTTTTTGTGTATCTGTAATTATTGCGTCATATAATTCAGCGGTATATAAAGATACTGTTCCTGAATTTTTAGCTGTCACTGTGAATTTTACGATTTTTGCGCTGAACTCTTTAAATTCTATCAGATTTCTTTTTCTGTCGCCTATCGTAGTGCCTGTATATGCGGTATTCCAGTCTTTTCCGTCATTTGAATATGTGATTGTAAAGCCTCTTATAACATCTCCCCGTTCAACAAACAAAGCCGAATTCACGCTGGTTTCGCTTGCAAATGTGAAAATTAAAGTGTTGGTTTCATCTTTTATAGACGTTTCCCAATATGTATCAAAATCACGGGTCGTAAGTCCGCTTGTTTTACCGCTTGACGCTGATATTTTAGCCTGATTTTCAACAATTAAATTATCCGAAAAACCTCTTATTAATTTAATAGGGAAATTTTTTGTTATTAAAGCCGTTCCTCTTTTAGCTGTCACCGTTAAATTTAAACTTGCTTCAATATCATTTTTAATTGTAAATTTGGCGATATTATTTGTAACAACCGCAACTGCTGAATCAGACACACCCCATGTATATGTACAGAATCCATATTCACTTACATCCGGCAGTGTTATATCCGTATATATCTGATTTTGGTTTTGTGTGCTAAAATCAGTAAATTCTAAATTATTTAATTCGTAATTAATATAGTTGGAATCCGTCCAGCCTTGAGTGTTTTGGAAAACAACTAATTTAAATTCTTTCGTATGCTTAAAACCATCGCTTATAATTGAGGCGGTCAATGTAACTTCTGTATTATTCTGCGGTCTTGAAACAATCTGACCTGCGCTGCTGAGTATACTTGGATTACTGGAAGCCCATGTTATTTCGTATCCGTTAACGCTGCCGGCTGTCGGCAGAGTATTTAAGCTTTGTGTAATTTGATTTAAAGATACGTCATTGATATAATCTTCAATATTAATCGCGCCTAAATCTTCTTCTTTCTTTTGTCCGAGTGTTTTAATACTGGTTGCTCTTGTTACTAATCGGGGGCCGTTTCCGTCAGCATTTTCTTTTGATGAAAATATACAATATGAACTGCCGCTCGCTGTCGCCGCCACCGCAAATGAAATATTTTTTGTTCCTTTCGCTTTTTCCGATAAAACATATTGAGTTACATCAAAATCTTTAAAACCTTTCACATCCGCATAATTAGCGTTTGTTGAGAAAATATTAAGCGGCCCGAAGGTTGCGATTGGCGACGTGCTATACGTTGTAGGCATATTATTCCATGTTAATGCAGTCTCTGTCCAGTTATCCGTTGTTGTATGAACACTTACCGTATCAGCATAAGTAGCATTTGAACCAAGCTGTGTAATATATAACTTTAATATAACTTGTGTTGCGCTTTCTGAAATATCTTCAATATTAAAGCCGATAAAGCTGCGTCTGGCTGTTGTGGTTGTTGTTTCTGTACTGGGGTATTTCGCTAAAAGAATGTCTGAATTAAAGTTTGAACCCGCTGAACTTTTTTGCGTATATGCGTCTTTAGCAGCTAAAACTGTTTTTTGAGAAGCCGGGTCATCCTCAATTAAATTATCTATTGCTGTTTTTAAGGCTTCTACCTGATTATCAATCTCCTCTTGTGTAGCAATAGGATTGTTTAATTCAAATAAACTGTTATTTAATTCAGTTGAAAAGGCGTCAAATGAAGCGCCTGAATAATTTATTGAGCTTTTTTGTTCATTTTCACTTATAAGCGCCGATAGTACAGATATATCTACTGTTTCCAGCGTCTTAACCAAATTCTGAGCGCCGTTTGTTAAAATTTTAAAACCGTTAGTTATATAGTATGCTAAATATTTCGCGCCAATTTCAGTAAAATGCGTCCCGTCAACATATATTCTGCTTAAACTGCCTTCATAATCTAATATAGTTCTGAATCCAGAACGGGTATATCCGTATAAATCAATTAAAGGAACGCCATATAACGACGCCATTTCCTTCATAGCTGCTACACGTTCATAAAGCGCGGTGGTTGTGTCGGCTAAGCTGAATTGATTAACTGAGCCAACACTATTTTGCGACGGCGGAGTTACAAAAATCATGTGAACGCCATGTTCTCTTGCGAAATTAATGTATCTAGCTATATATGCTTTATACTCGTCAATAGTAGTATTTTTAACGCCTGTGCCTGTTCCAGCCGCCACGCAGTCGTTGTGCCCTAACTGAAATAACAGATAGTCGCCTTCTGTCATTTCATAACCAATAACATCAGGTCTGCCCGAATGCCAGTATGTTCTTGTGCTAGTTCCGCTTCTTCCGAAGGATCTGATAGTCGCGTTTTCATTTGTGAACCCGCTTATTACCTCACCCCAGCCTGTAGCGCCGGTATAAGGCCCGATAGTTGAGTCGCCTATTATAAAAACTTTTGCCTGATTTTTAATAACCGGATTGTTTATCAAACCATTTTGTTTTATAACCGCATTATTCAGCGTGTCATATCCTCCAAGCGTGATATTGTCGTTCGCTGATGCCGGTACAAATATATAATCAAAATCCTGCCAAGTTTCATCAGCAATTAAGGTTTTATTTATTGTCTGAGTCTGGCTGTTGTGGCAAGCCTTCATCGAAAAATCCAAGTTTGTACCGCCGGATTTTAACGCTTTAAATCTGGCAATTGTCGTTTCTCCTGCTGTAAGCTTAGACAGTTCCTCGTTATTAGTACTATATACCTTTACAGGTTTAATAAACATCCCGTTATAACCGCTTGTTATAGCTGTGTTTTTTAATTTATAATTTGTTACGCCCTTTGGTGCGATAAATTCAGCCGTTGTTAAATCCGCTGCGTCTTCGTTTGTAAAATAATTGTCATCCGCAACTAAATAATTATCTATGTATAAATCGTATGATTTATTTTCAAAGTCAAAATAGATTTTAATGTTTTTGTAAGTTCCCTTTTCCATAAGTCCCGGCAGCATAATATAATTCCACTCGTTTCCGTTTGCGCCTGTATCATATGGAATAACTGCCGTTTTGCCGTACATATTATTTTTATCATTGTCGGCTGTCATGTAATCTTTTGCAAAATTTATTCCGATAATTCTTGCTTTTGCTGTATTATAATCAACGCTTGAATATAAGTTCAGTTTTAAATTCGCAACGTTGTCATCTTCCATTTTAATATCGGTTTCGAAAGTAAAATTTTGTGTAACCGGTCCATTTGCCAATGGCAATGGAATAATTGTGTCTTCATTACTATTAGTGTATTTATATTCTATTTCCGATTGCTGACTGTAATAGCTTGTTTTATTTGCGGCTAACAAATTAACGATATTTTCTTCCGGCACAGCTGTATCAGACGCAAATGCCGGAAATTGCACTAGCGACATAGTTAAGCATATTATAAAAAATAATGATAAACCCTTTCTCATCAGACTACCTCCCACCAATTTGCATCAAATTGTTTGTGTCTTTAAATTTTATACCAACTACAGTACCTTTAAGATACTGTAGTTGGTAATAAGCTAATTAATTTATTCTTGTTACATCAAACGGAGTATTGATTAACGGTGAATAGCTGTTATCCCATACAAATGCTTTTATTCTTGATTTCGCGTAATTTGCATCTGCCGTAAGCAGTGTTTCAAGTGAAATAGTTTGAGGCGAAGATATTGAGTTTGAAACAGTAACTTTTTCATATTTAACATCAATTACTTTACCCAATTCATCATAAATTACTAAAACTAAAACTACATTCTGATTTGAGTCAGTCATGTTTACTACTTCGCAGGAAGCAAACATTTTGTTTGTTGTTAAATCACTTCTTACACCGCCGAATGTCGAATCTATTCTTACACCAGCTATTTTATTTGTTTCGGATATAAACCATACAAACGGTTTATCCACAACGGATACTTTGCTTGTATAGGCTTTTGCAACAACATTATAAATCTTTGTTGTTACTTGATTACCCTTTGTGATAGCAGCTGTTAACTTTACATTTGTATCATTTGCCGGTCTTATAAACGTACCGTCATTTAAAATAAACTGCGAATCACTGGTCCATGCAATTGCAGCATCTGAAAAAGCCGTCTGCAAATTCAGATTAGCCGTAATATTTTCACCATTATAGTTGTTTGATTTAATATCATCAAATTTGATTTCGTCGCAAGGTACTGTTATTTTAACACCAACGATTGAATGTCTCCATGCTTTGTCAGTATTTGGAATAAGGATTTTTAAGTATCTTGTTCCGGCCGGCAGTGTTGCTGTTGAATTGTAATTCAAGTAGGAATATCCACCAAATTCACCAATCGGTCTTACTGATGTGCTTTCACTAACTGATGTAAACGGAGTATATGTAACATTATCAGATGATATTAAGAACCCAGCTCTGTATGAACCGATTCCGTTTACAACTGTCTGCACTTCAAAATTTGCGCCTTCTGCAGCTTTGTAAACAATATATTGATTTGTCTTTCCGTTTGCGGAATGTGCAATACCTGTAATTCTCCATGTAGCTTCTGTAGTTACTGTTAAATCACTTGATTTTTCAAATACATTATTTAATGTTTTACAATCATCATAAACATAAACATCACCGGACACTCTTAAATTGAAATCTTTTGTAAATCCTCCTATTGCCGCTGTTAATGTAACATCCTGCGCATTTGCCAAAGCTTCGCGTACCACTAACCCATTTGATGTAATTATTCGTTCATTAGACGATGTCCATAAAATAGGAGTTCCATTTAAACCTATGCCAATTAAATCCAAATTATATTTTATATCAGTTTCAGCAGCATTTAAGCCTTTAATAACATCGAACGTTAACGCATTGTAATCCAATTCATCTGTTGTAATGGTTTTTACAGTTACTGTATATGTTTTTGTATAAGATAAACCGTCAGAATTAATTTCTGCTGTTAATACTACATTTTCCTCATTTTCCGGAAGTGTAACCAAACCATTAGTTGCAATCACATTCGTATTGGAAGAAGACCATACAATCGTATGTCCGTTAACAGCTCCGGTTGCCAGCAAAGAAATAGTTTGTGCTTCTGTAATTAAGCTTGGTATTGTTATATCTCTTAAATCATCCTTAATTGAATTTTCAATTGTCGGATATTTTTCTGCCTCTAATAACGGAGGATTTCCGCCTGTTTTTTCTTTTGAGTCAACGGTAATATACCCGCTGCCGCTGTAAGAACCGCCGATTGCAAATGAAATTTCTTCCGCGCCCAGCGCTTTTTGCTGTAAAACATAATCTGTTACATCAAATGGAATATAACGGACATTTCCTGCAGTTGCTGTGTTAGCCGCATTAATATTTTCCGGGCCGTGAGTTGCGAGCGGCAAAGCGCTATAATCTGTCGGCATATTTGACCATGTAAGTCCTTCTTCCGTCCAGCCGTTGCCGACCGAGTGAATCGAAACTGTTTCCTGATATGTAGCGTTCGAGCCTAACTGGGTAAAATACAGTTTCAAGTATACTTTACTTGAATCCGCGGCAATATCTTTAATATTAAAGCCGACAAATGTTCTTCTTGCTGAAGTCTGCGAAGTTTCAGTTACCGGATATTTAGATATCAGATCTGTAGCAGTCGGGTTGCCGCTTAAACCTTTTTGAACATAAGTATCTTTTGATACCTGACCGGTTGAATAAACAACTTCACTATTTGCGTAAACTAATGCCGCAATAGCCTTTTCCAAATTCGTTTTAGCTGCATTTACTTCATTTTGCGTAAATCCGGTAGAAGATGCTATATCCATCGCTTCATAATAAATATTCTCAAATTCAGCATAGCTTTCCGCCGTATAATCTTGAGCGGCAAGATTTCCGCCGGCTGTTACCAATGCCTGCAGCGCTGTTTTATCCACTTTATTATAATCAGCTGTAACTGTTAATATAAAATCTTTTGTTAAGGTTATTTCGCCTTCTTTTGAAATTGTCGCTGTAATTGTAACAGTTTTATGGTTTACATCTCTTGTTACAACACCTGAAGTTGAAACCGCGCTTTCATCAGACGACGTCCACGCAATTGAAGTATTTCCGCTTGCGCCAACGGTTGGTAATGTAAGATTAGTAGTAATATTATCCAGGCTCGTATTACTGCCAAGGATTGTTTCCGCTGTTAAGGCGTCTGAATCGTTTGCCGTATCCGGCCTGTTTTCTATCTGCAAAACAGTTACATAAAAGTCTTTATAATCTATTTTGCCGCTATTTGTGATTGTTGCGGTTAATTTTACAGCTTCATCATTTATACCTCTGGTTACAATTCCATCGTTTGAAATGACATTTTGTTTGTCTGAATTCCATGTAATAGTTGAGCCGTTTACTTCATCCGGCAGAGAGGAAATCAAATTTAAATTGCTTGTAACTTCGTTTTTGACTGTATTTTGATTTTTAATTTGCTTAAAGTTTAACTTTTTCGCTGTGTTATCAGCATAATAACGTTCTATAGTATATGGTTCGCCTACTTTTAACGAATAGTTGTCAAACGCCATATCATCAACTGTATTTGCCAAAGCTTTTATACCGGATCTAAGCAAACCTAAATAACCTGCCGCAAAAGAACCGCTGCCTGCCAACACACCGTCAACATAGTATTTATATGCAGTTGCCGACGTACCGCCGATTTCAAAAACCACATTGTACCATGTATTCGGCTGACATTGAACAGTTCCCAATTTACCGTCGAGGTTGCTGATGTTTACGTTATTTGCCCATTTGTTGCTTGATGTAGAAGTTGGGCTTGCGTTAGTTTCACTTGAAATAAATTCTTTTTTAGAACCGCTGGTAACATTGGTTGTCGCAATGTCCATACTAACTGTAATAATATTACTGTCGCCGGTTGCCAGTTGAACTCTGTCTGCAGTTGGGACTTTATAGGTTACAAGTTCAAAATACGCATCTCCTGCAATTACTGTAGGCAATGTTTTGTAAAACAAATATGAATCATCCGCGTCTTTTGCCGCGCTGATAGGATTACTTTGGTCGCCGCCCCATACCCTTGTTCCTGATTCACATTTTGTTATGTCAATGCTGCCCTGGATAACGCTTGGCATGGACGCTAAATTTCCGCTTGCCGCTCTCCAGTCACCGTCCTGATCGAAATAGCTTAGCGGCACTTGTACAATAGTCGATACCGATTTTGCGGATACTGTTACGCTCATTCCAGATGAAACACCAGCTATAATCGCTATAATCATTGCAAGTGATAAGATTTTTTTCATTTTGTTTTTCCTCCGTTTCTAAATTTTAATATTACCAGAAAGAGATAAAGTCGCCTGATATTCTGTAAAGCGCTTCCATGTAATAATAATCGCCCCAGATGTTCGGCTCGTTTACACCTTTCCAATACATTCCATAGACACCTGAATCTAAAATTCCCATGCTTTCCTTTTTTGCTAAATAATTATCTGTTAAAGATTTAAGTATATTTAAAGCAGCGTTATAAATTACTTCTTTATCCGGATCATCGTCAGTTAAATGATTGCAAAGCTCCAACATTCCGCATACCGCGATAGATGATGCTGATGTGTCCCGCTGCACATCATCTTTAGTATAATACAAATCCCAGTTTGCGACTAAATCAGACGGCATTCTGTTTAAGAAATAGAAGGTTACCGCTTTTGCAACATCTAAAAATTCTTCGTCTTTTGTATAGCTATATGTAAGGGGAAGTCCGGATATCGCCCATGCCTGCCCACGTCCCCACGTTGCGTCATCACCGCCTTTTCCCTGCGATTGTGATGAATCACTTACAATTTCACCGGTTGAAACGTTCGCAATGCCATGCTGAACTACTCTGCCGTCTTCTTTTACAATTGATGCTACGCTGTTTTTCATATGGTTATATGCTACTTCATAAAAATATTCATTGCCGCTTTCTTCATGCGCCCAGAACAGCAGCGGAACATTATTCATACAGTCTACAATAAACACACCTGTAAACTTGTCGCTTAAATCATTTATATCACCACCACGTTGTATGATTCCCGGCACTTTTTGATACATTTTAGTTAAGCTGTAAGCCGCGTCTATAGCTGTTTCATATGCTAATCTGTCACCGGTCAATTTATAATCCGCAACCGCAGATAAACTATATAAAAACCCAATATCATGATGTCTTAAAGAAAAATTTGTTTGTACTCTTTCTTTAAAGAGAATACTTTGAATTTTTCCGGTTTCATAAAAATCTTTATCCTTTGTCATTGCATATGCAATCCAAACCATTCCCGGCCAAAATCCCGTTGACCAAGGTTCGTTTGGAATTTTCGCATATATTCCATCCGGCGCTGTTATGGATGGAAAAGCATAAGTAAATCTTTTAAGATTTTTTCTCACTTTTTCTATAACATTATTCAACGTCTTATCAAATTGTCTTTCATCTATTCCCGGAAGCTTATACCATCTTTCCTGCAATTCCTCTTTTCTTATGCTTAGGTTCAAAGACATTCTTGTACTACCTCATTTCAATTGCTTGGTTAAGTTTTTTTCAGTATAACATAAATAAACGCATTTTTCATTAATAATTATTGCTTAATAATATACAAATATTGCTCACAAAAAAATACCAATAATTTTATTAAAACTCTTCGTTTTAACGCAATTATTGGTATTTTTTATATTTCAGGATTTTAAATTGGATTAAAATTGCTATTCCGGTATCTGTTAGGAGTTTCGCCTGTAAAATTCTTAAACGAACGAATAAAAGTATTAGTATCGTTAAACCCAACAAGTATTGATATTTCATCTACTGTATGTCCGGTGGATGATAGCAGTGTTTTTGCTTTATTTACTTTAACACGAGTGATATAGCCATATGGCGTTTCCGAATATACTTCTTTAAATCTTCTGATAAAGTGAAATTTACTAATTTTACTTATTTGAGCCAGTTCGTCTATAGATATCTTTTTATCAATATTTTCTTCAATATAATCCAATACATTAACAAATTCCATATTTGCATATTCTGAATTCAAAAAAGAAAGCTGAATTAAAAAGTCATTAATTTGTCTGCATGCCCAAAGTTCAAATTGATGCGAATGTTTATGATCTAAGTATAACATCGTATCAATAAACTTTTTTATAATGTTGTTATCAAAAAATTCTAATACATAATATTTTTCTGAAAACAAAATATCATAATACGCCTGCACTCCAACCCCGGAAATAAGCATGAAATAAAATTCCCATTTTTCATTGTTAGCCGATCTGTATTTATGATATATTCTGCTATCAATAAAAATTACCTGATTTTCAGATACAGTGTATTCATTACCTAGATATTCAAGTATACCTTCGCCTTTTATTGAGTATAAAACTATATAGCAATTTAAGTCCGCTCGTTCAACGCTATAACTTTCATTGGCATTAAAATACGAAAAACTCTCAATACAAAACGGCAAAGATTTATATTTTACTGATGGTGTATAAACTCTCGTAAATATAATCTCAGCAGAACCATGAAATTTTCTCATCGAAATCACCTCAATGTGAATTGATTATATATTAAATATATCATTATTTTTTATAAAAGTCAATCTACATTGAAATGGGTTTTCAACCAATATAATGAAGGAATTAACTGATATAATCCCCTTAAAGCAGACAATTGAAATATTTTCAAAACTACTTTAAGGGGAATTTCCTATTGGGAGAAAGCGAAAATATGGATATGAAATAAAAAAAGATATTTGAATAATTTTTACATCCTGTGTTAATTTACGTCAGCGTTAAGCGGGCCTGCAAGCTCTTTCAAATAGAATAGTTTACCCGGCATTGTCGGTATAAATGTAGATGTTATATGCATATCAGGACCGTAATGCAATGTTGTAAGAAAGCTCATGCCCTGCCAGCCCATGCCTCTGCTGAGTGCGCCGTCCGCGCCCCCGATAATATAATCAGCCTGCAGGAATAATCCCGGGCCGACTGTATTAGCTGTACACGGTACCAGTGTTGTTCTGGATTTAAAGCTGGTTATCGCATTCTGCTCAATTGTAAGCGGATGCAGCTTTGCTCCAAGCCTATGCGTTTGTTTTTTCCACTGCTCAACACTTTTGAATTCTTCAGCGAAATGCGGTTCCCAAAAGGCGATATGACACATTCTGCCTATACCAAATATTAAAACAAGCTTTGCGCCTTCTGCCTTTAATTTAGCTATTTTTTCGGGATATGTAGGAAGATTTTCTTTTGTTGCAAAATTACGTTGACATTCCGGAATGGTTAAATTCCCCAGTTTGTCAAAAAATGCTTCTTTCATACAATATTCAAACGATGCGGGATTACTGCTGGGCAAAGTATTTCCCTCGCTATCCGCCCATTCATCCATATTAAACGTATATACATGGTCGCATTTTACCCTCCATTCTTTCAGAAAAAATACCGCCCATTTATACATTCCCATTGGCCCGACAGGCACAATCATAGCCAGTTTTTCGCCTTTATCCTTAGCCAATTTTATTTGCAAAGCAATTTCATGGCCCATGAGTGTATCAAAGTCATAAATATTTTCGCAAGCTACGGGTTTAAAGTTTTTATGCCAAAAGCTTTCTCTTTTAACTCCTTTCTCGCAGCATTCATCAATTTTCTGCATATCCCATCCTTTAGGATAAAAATTTTCCAATAGTGAGTTCTTTACTGTACTCATAAAATTCATACTATTTCCTCCTCATAAATATATTTAATTCCGCCATTGTTACGGCAACATTCTCTTTGCTACGATTTTCGGCCATGCTAAGCATTGTGTAAATGCTTCCGCATACATTGAATTGCACTGCAAGCCTCTGAACCTTGCACACGTTTTTACAAACTCGGCAAAATCGATATTGTCATGGTCACGCATCCATTTCATTTGACTTTCGTGGCATTCCAGCATTTCCAGCTTGATGTCTATTTCCTCCGTAATATCAACATATTCGGTTGGCATAAAATTCACGCCCGCAAGGGTATCCATATAATACAGCGGCGTTAAATTCGCGGCGGCTCCCATTCCGTAATGAGGTACGCTTGCTGCAAAGGTTGCGTCAAACACCAATTTACTTACCGCTACATGATCGGGCATGTAATCATTTGGACTATGAGTAATGATCACGTCGGGCTTTGCATAGCGAATTACATCAACCACCTTGTCTCTTTGCTCCTTATTGTCATATACCAGCAAATCGCCAAGATCACAGGTTATTACTTCTATACCTGCCAACGAGCCTGCCTTTTTCGCCTCTGAAATACGAATTTTGCGAAGGTCATCAGGCTGTATTACCGCATGACCCAAATTCCCGTTCGTCATATGGCACACGATCACCTTGTTCCCTTGCTTTTTGTACTTTGCCAACGTCCCTGCGCATGCCACCTCAACATCATCGGGATGACAACCAACTGCTAAAATGTTCATCATTTTGCCTCCCTAACTAATTTCTTCAAATATTCCTTTGCCGCCAATATATCCTTCACCTGCTGCTCACCCGAAATTTCACGTTCGATTGTAATTGCCCCCGAATACCCGACTTCCTTCAATTTCTGTATAAACATCGGAAAATTGACCTTTCCCTCACCGATAGGCTTTTCCTCACCCAGATGCTTTCCGTCCGTAGGGTAGCAGCCATCCTTGCCGTGAATTCCGCGGACATATTTTCCGAAAACGTCCAAAGCGTCCACAGGGTTTGCTTTTCCGTAAAGAATCAGATTCGCGGGGTCTAAATTAATTCCCAGATTATCTGTGCCTATATCCTCAATGGTACGGCGCAGCGTTACCGGCGTTTCCTGCCCTGTTTCAAACAAAAAATATTGCCCGTTACTTTTACAATGGTCCGCAACAACTTTAAGCGCCGCCACAATCTCGCTGTATTCAATTGCAACCGGATTTTCAGGCAAAAATCCGACATGAGTAATCACATCTGTTACGCCGAATTTTTTCGCAAAATCCGCGCCCGCCATAATCATTTTCATACGCTCCCAGCGATATGCAACAGGTACCAGCCCCAATGTCAGCGGGCCTTCGTAGAAATCCCACACCGCGGGCCCTCTCCAGCCGCACCAGAAGGCTGTGATTGTAACGCCATGCTTTTGCGCGGCATTTTTGATTCTTTCCGCATATTCCTCCGTAAACTTATTATCATCCCAGCAGTTTAGCTGACAGGTTGAAAATCCGTACTTTGCCACCTTTTCAAATTCACTTTCCAAATGTTCATTCAATGGTATAATAACGCCAAGCTCCATTTTTATCTATCCTTCCCGTATAATTTTGTCCGCTTCCAGAGCGATTTTAAAGCTTTCAAACACCTCGTCAATGTCGGGATTTGCCGACACATTTTCTTCAATCATCCGTATTAAGTAATCAAACTGCGCCCCTGTCGGCTTGCGTTTGCTCTCTATATTGATGATTTCATATTCCTTTTCGGGGTATTTGTAATATTCAATCAAATCTCCCTCTTCCTGATGCGTATGCCTGTCTTTTTTATAAATTAATTTAATGCTTCCCTTGGGGCCGATAAATTCCTTTAAATTATCCGAGGAAATGGTGTTTGACCAGCCCGCTTCATAATAACCGACAGAACCATCCGCAAGCTTTAGCGTCATCATCCCGTAGTTATATTTATCCTCTGGGATATCCTTTTCCGTGCGCAAGCCAACGCCCGAAATTTTGGTTACCCTGCTTCCCGTGAACCACTGCATTACGTCAATATAATGCACGCCGCAATCTATAATGGGCGAGGTTTCCCGAATCAGCGCCAGATACTTTTTCCAGTCCATAGTGTGATGATTCTGCACCATGCGGAAGATAATCGGACTTCCGATTGCGCCGTTTTCAATCATTTGCGCCACCTTTTTATAGGTTTCATTATGCCTCAGAATATGCCCTACCAATATCTTAACATCTGTATTTTCCTTGACCAGACGGACGAATTTTTCACCGTCCTCCAGATTCGCAGCAATGGGTTTTTCGCAAATTACGTGTTTTTTATGCGCAACGCATTTTTCCACAATATCCAGATGCGTCAGCGGATAGGTGGCAATGATGACAATGTCCGTTCTTTCATCCTCTACGCACCGCATAAATTCTGTTTCCACATAATCCGCATTATATTTTCTTTGAAACAGCTTCGCTTTTTCAATATTTTTATCGCAGACATATAATACATTGACATTTTCTTTGAAATAAATGTCCTCCATATGAGCCTCGCCCATATGTCCGCAGCCTATGATAGCAATATTATATTTTTTCATTTCATTGTTTCACTCCGCCCGCCGTCTTAATTTCGCTCCATGCCAGACGCGCCGACGCGATTGCTTCGGACAGGGGCGCAATCTCAGGCTGTTCATCATTTTGCAGCCTGTCTGTAAAATATTTCAGTTCGTTATAATATGCGCCAAGGCTGGAAACATTCAGCCCCATATCCACGTCCTGTTCAAAATCCTTTTGTAGCTCGGGGATGATTTTCCCGTCCTCCTGCTTGTATACCACCAGAGAAGGGGTTGCCGTGGAATCATATATCGCTGTCGCTTTTTCAAATTTCACCCTGTATGCCATGGCAAATGGAAAATTCTCAGGATAATCCCAGCAGCCCTCGGCAGTCACTATCGCTTTTTCGTATTGATAGGTGGTAAAAATCTGCTGAAGCACGCCCTCAGCATTTCTTGTGGCGTTTGAAGTTACTTTCTTCGGCTCGCCTAAAATATATCGTATAAAATCCACATCATGCACGTGCAGATCCAGCGCCATGCTACCGCTCTTTTCGGGGTTATTATACCAATTTTCCCATGACCATTTGGGGTTCGGGCTAAGCCTTGTAAATACGCCTGAAATCAACTCGCCGTACTGCTTTGTGTTTACAGCCGCTTTCAGCCATTTATATTCATCCCAAAAACGGATAACCTGCCCAACCTGCACCTTTACCCCGGTTTGCTTTTCCGTTTCCAGCAGCAGCGTTGCTTCCTCCTCATTCAGACATACGGGTTTTTCAACAAATACGTGCAGCCCTTTATTCATCGCCATCAATGCGTGCGGGGTATGCAAATATGTTGGCAGACAAATATCTACCATGTCCACATCGGCATTTTGAATCAATTCCTCCCCAGATTCATACGTATCACAGCCGTATTTTTTCGCCGCCTGCTCCCGTTTTTCCGATACAAGGTCGGCAACCGCCGCAAGCTTTACATTTTCTCCCATTGCATTATAGCACTCAGCGTGTACGTTTCCCATTCCGCCGCAACCAATCAGTCCAACTTTAATCATTTTGATTCCTCCCTAAAATTTGATTCATTGCAAAGGACGCATTATACAGCAATGCTTGCGGATAGCTCTTATATGTGTTCAGCTCGCCCGTCACCCAGCCGTCATAACCTGCGTTTTCAAGCGCGCGCATGACCGCCGGGTAATCCACGTCGCCGCTGAGCAGATCCACAAACCCGTCCACTGTGCCAATTGCCCTTTTATAATCTTTAAAATGCACCTTTTTGATTCTGTTTCCCAAAATTTTAATCCAATGCTCAGGGTATCCGCTAAACAGCACATTTCCAACATCAAAATACGCTCCGACAAAGTCACTTCCGATTTTGTCTATAAAATCACGCATTTCAAGCGGTGACAGCAGAAATTTATTCCATACGTTTTCCACGCCAATCGTAACCTTACACTGCTCAGCATAGGACGAAAGCTCCCGCATTGCCGTAAGCGCGCGGTCATACGCAGTGTCATATTCCACAAGCTCGCAACCGGGAATAAAATCCGCACCCACTGCGCCAGGCACCACCAAAATGGTGTCGCAACCCAGTAATTCTGCGGTTTCTATTTGTTTTTTTACAATAGATTTTGCCTTTTCCCTTATTTTTTGATCATTTGATGTCAGGGAATATTTCCAGTAAAGGCCGCTCGCGACACTATAGAGTGAAATTCCAGTTTGATCCGCCATTTTTCTTACCTTTAAAATTTCTTCCTCGGTGGAGTTTAAACTTAATTCTCCGCTCTCGTCCAGCGCAACCTCCACGCCCTCAAAACCTGCACGCTTTGCAAGTTTGAATATGTCATAAAGACTACCGCCCGAAAACGACCATACGCTGATTCCTTTTTTCATATTCTGCCCCCTTTGACAGCATTATTATTGCCTTGCTTTTTATTCGTCTTTATGATACAATAAAAACAATAAAAAAGTAATGCAATATGTTCCGCGATATGTATATTTTTGTTCACTCACATAATTGGAGGCGATTGAATGTCGGATATAACGTTCATCAAGCATAAAATGACAAATATACTTAACATCAGCAAAATTGTTACGATTCATTATTTTGAATTAGACAAAAATTATAAATTCGAAGGCGAATCACATGATTTCTGGGAAATGGTTTATGTTGACAAGGGCGAAATTATCATCACCGCAAAGAATAAAAAGCATCTTTTACGTCAGGGTGAGGTCGTGTTTCACAAGCCCAACGAATTTCATAATTTATGCGCAAACGACGTGACTGCTCCAAATGTATTTATTATAACCTTTGTGTGCAATTCCGCCGCCATGAAATTTTTCAGAAATAAAATGATGAAGCTTCCAGCTAAATTAAGGGGGCTCATTGCTTCAATTATTGAAGAGAGTGAAAAAACATTTGATATGCCTTGTTTCAATCCGCGCATACATGACCTTACACTGAAACAAAATTCTCCAATCGGCGGTCAGCAGCTGGTACGCCTGTATCTTGAACAGCTGCTGATTATGATTATCCGAAATGACAGCAATAACCTGAAAACCAAAAATATATTTCATTCCAAGGAAAGTATGGAAAATCATTTCGCGGCTTCAATGATTTCTTTTATGGAAAAGAATATTTGCAATCAACTCACGATAAGCGACATATGCAAACACATGAATTACGGTAAAACCTTTCTTTGCACGACATTTAAAAACGCTACCGGCTGCGGCGTAATGGAATACTATACAAAACTGAAAATTGACTACGCTAAAAAACTGATCCGCGAAAAAGATTACAATATATCTCAAATATCCAATATATTGATGTTTGATAACGTTCATTATTTTTCCAGAACATTCAAACGGATAACCAATATGACGCCTACGGAATATTTTAATTCTATCAAGGTGGATTAAAATATTCGTATTTCCCACATTGTGTGATTACTGTTGAAGCATGTGTAATACGTACCGACAGATTCAGCATATTTTTGATAGGCATGCTCTGTTTACTTACTCTCACTATTAATAACCACAGGACGAACGTCAAGACAGTTAGCAAAAAAACTCAATTCTTCAACTGATACATTATAAACAAGAATGCTATGGTGTGTTGCGCCCGCTATACTGAGCTGCTCTAAAAATTGACTGACAGGCATAGAGGGCTTTATCCAACCGCGAATATTTCCCGCAAAATTATTTGTGGATTCTTTAAGCACCGTTACGGGCGATAAAAATAATTTGAATCCGTCATGCGATTTGAATATATTTACAAATATAGCTGCGCCCGGTTTAAAGGCGGCCGTGCCCGCAATTGGATTTATGCCGTCACCGAATATAAATTCTTTTTCAAATAATTCAATTTTTTTATCGGCAACTCTGTAATTCATTTCACCCATATGGCTTATAAATAACGAATCGTGTTCCCAATCCGGACAAAAAATTTCCACAAAAGAAGTTTCCGGATAGCAAGAGAGCAAAGCGCCTGTAAAGGAAGCGGTAATAACGTCTCCTTCTCCCGCATAACCGATTCCTCTGTTCATTAAGCGGCAGGTTTCCATAAATGGCATGGTTGGCAAACCAGCATCGGTAACGGTTTGAAAATTAATAGTTATCGCGCTGAGATTATTTTTCTGGGTCCATTTACGAAGCGTCAAGTCAGCTTTGATGGAGGCTTCATGTTGTTTTATATCAAAGTCGGCTAAAATTTCTCCGATTTGCAAATCTTTTTCTATTTCAAGATTTATTTCTTCATCTGTAACCTCTTGTGATAAAGCAGCCATTTCTTCGCGGCAAGCGTGAACCACGGTAACGCCGAAGTTTTCTTTCAAGTCCTCATCAGAAATTAAAAAATCGCCCATTCCCTTAAAATTTTCTCCGACAGAACCAACCAAAGAACCATTTAAAGCATTAGCGCAAGAAGCTGCTTTGATGTATCCGCATAATTTTTTTATAACTGCTTCGTCTTTATAGTAGCCTGCGCAGATAGCAAAATTCTTTTGGGTTCGGTTAAGCAAATTACACATATCCATGACGCCATGTATACCATGACAGTATGAAATTTCATCCGGAATTTGATGGTCGGAAAAGTCTTTAGTTTGTGTTGTGTCAAATATAATTAGCGGAAGATACGTATTTTTTAATACGTCGCATGACTCCAAAGAGGGTGAATACGCCATGTGTAATGTAACAATTGCGTCAACCTGTTCGGCTTCAAACAGCTTAATCGCAGCTTCAAACTCATGCCGTACTCTGCAAAATGATGATTTGATTACGGAGATTCCCTGCTCTTCAATAAGGCAAGCCACACTGTTGTAAAAATCATCCAGACGAGGACGTATTTCCGGTGTTCTTTCATCATATAAGGCAATGTATAGCGGTAATAAACCGATTTTCATAAAATTCCCTCCTAAATATTAAAAATCCGCGCAGCGTTATTATAGAAAACATCACAAATTTCCTCTTTGGTCAGTTGAAGCTCCACCCCGGTTTTTTTAAATGCCAAAATTTCTTCATACATGAAACAGGTAATATCGGGCTTGTCTGTTTCCCTCATATGGCTGTCGCCTGAAACATCACCGTATAGGCCTCTTGGGACAACGTTATAGTAAACTCCCTGCTCAGTAATCCGATACATTCTCATTTTGGTAATAGGCATATCTGAACCGAAAACTAAACGTTTGATCCCTACAGCTTTTATACACTCAGTCATAGCCTTAGAAAGTGTGTTTGCGGAAAAATCAAAGACCATATTTTTTGTGTTTTTCAGTATATCAAAAGCATCGCCCAAATCTTCGGGCGAATATGCTCTGCCGATGTGAGCAACAATTAACCTTATATTTGGATATAATTCCTCGATTTCCATTAGCTGCCTGATATTTACCATGTCGCGCAGACGTTTCGGACGTGCGATATGCAGAATTACCGCCGAGCCAAGGCGATTAAGAATTTCTAAATGCTCTTTAGGCAAAAAATCATATATTCTGATTTCGTCCGGCGGTATATAGGAAGGCGAATTGTTAAGATAAGGTTTTATTCCGCTAAAACCTTCTTTTGTAAGCGCATTTTCGATCTCCCCGGCAGGAGTGTCATAACGTGTGCAATAAAGTGACTTAAAGCCGTATTTTTCAGAACATTCCTTTGTATAAGCATTGGTTTTTTCTAAGTCTGCTTCCGGATTTCCCATTACAACCGGTATTGTCACAGATTTTGGAAAAAGAGTATGATAGCTTGCAACTAAATCCTCAATTGTACATTCATTGGCGACTAAATTGGTCCAGGTGACAAGGCCGTCATGCTTTTTAGCGCCTGAAGTGAATTCTTTTTTCCAAATGTGATTATGTACATCAATGATTTTGTCAGGCAAAAAATCAGCAAGCTCTTCTTCGTAAATTTTTTGATCATAATTACTCATTAGATATCCGAACATATTATCAACTCCAATAATTATATTATAAACTTTAAAAAAACATTTGTCAATATATAAATGAATGATATTTTCATTTTATAAATATTAATTTGACAAAATGAATGTTTTGTGATAAAATATAGTTTATGAGGTGATGGTATGAAGAAAACTAAAGAACAGGAAATTTTCTTGATGAAAGAATTAAAAATAAAACAAAAGATTGAGTTGGAAGAAGCAATACAATTGATGAATTTATCTGAATCAACAGTCAGAAGGCTGTTTATTCGCCTGGAACAAAAAGGGCTTGCGTTAAGAAGTCACGGAGGCATTTGCCTGATGAGTGATTCAATGCTGCCTTCGTATGATTATGAAAAGGTTGAAATCAAAAGCGTATCGCAAAAAGAAAAAATAGCAAATTGCGCGGTAGAATTTCTTGAAAATAAAGATATTATTTACTTGGATTCCGGTACCACGCTTGCTCATTTTTGCAATGCGATTATTCATAGATTAGAACAGAAAACACTTAATGAGCTTACGGTGTTTACAAATTCATTGGTGAATCTTAATATTTTAAAATCAGTTATGAAGGTTAATTTAATCGGCGGCGAATTCAGAAACAATCGCAAGGATTTCTGCGGATATTTGGCGCAGGAGGCATTAAAAAAACTTCATTTTACAAAATGTTTTTTAGGAACAGACGGTTATGGCAAGGGGATAGGGTTTACCGCTACAGACTTTGAAACAGCAAGGCTTAATGAGATTGCTGTTTTGAATTCAGAAAAGAGATTTGTGCTAATGGACTCGGATAAGATATTTTCCCCTTCTGTGGTCAGTTATGCGGATTGTGATAAAATTTCAACGGTGATAACTGATGGGATGGCAGACGAGGGTTTGATAAACACTGTTTTTGGGGGTATTACAAAAATTATATTAGCGAAATGAAATATAAAAATGAAAAAAACATTCAAAATAGTATTGACATATTAAAATTAAAATGATATACTCTTGATTAGATAGAGGATATCATTTTTTTGATTAGGAGGGTTATTTTATGTTTTTTTCGCCAAAGCTTTCTCTTTCCGATATGCTTACACCGGATTATACTCATGCCGTGGCAAAGGCGCAGATGTCAATTGGCTGTAAAACAGAACAGGACGGTAAAAAAACAGCGGATGAAAAGGTTGATTTCTACAGTGAAGCTAAGCAAAGAAAAAACGACGAATTGCTAAAAAAAGTTGGTACATATATTGCGCAGCCGTTTAGCGACGATAATAACGGGGCTCCAACAAACTCATTTAAAAAAGCGCAGCATAATACAAGCGCGCCGCTTACAGGCACAGGATGCTTTCGGGTAGGCGAAGACGGAAGATTGTATCTTTTAGGTAAATCCGAGCATTATCATACGTCGCTCGGGCATGGGTTTCCGGGGTATCAATTGATAGATCTGGCAAGAAATCTGGGGATTTTAAACGCAACCCATAACAATACCAGAGGCTTTATAACAAGGCTTACGGAAAAACAACTGGTTGCGGATATTAATGGGATAGATATAAATGATAAAAAGGCTATGGATGAGCTTTTGTCCGCAAACAAGCATAAAGCGCTTAACAGAGTAATAAATTTAGAAACCGGAAGCATTGCATGCGAAGCAGGCATGAAAATGATGCTTGAAAGATTTTATAAATTGGACGGCACATATGACGCGCCGAAATACAACGGTAAAACTCCTGTGTTTTTTGTGATGGCGGATAATTATACGGGGCTTGAAGCCAATTATCATGGCACCTCGGTGCTTGCACAAAGCTTTAGGGGTATGTGGCCTGAATATTATAAAAAGATAGAAGAAATCGGAATTTATAAGGTAGTTTCTGTGCTTCCGAATGATATAGGAGATTTTAAAGAAAAAATAGTAGAATATAATACAGGAAATTATAAAACGGCAGGGTTTATTCATGAAATTATTTTAATGAATTACGGCGGCATTCGTTTAACGGAAGAGTATTTACAGGCTGCATATAAATTATGCGAGGATTACGACACACCGGTTATGTGCGATGAAATACAAAGCTGTATGTGGTATAAGGGTATGTTTTTATTCAGATGCTATGATTTGAAGCCTGATTTTGTAGTAATCGGAAAAGGTTTTCCTGGCGGCGAATATCCCGCGAGTAAAATAATTACCACCGGAGAGATGGACACGCTTAATCAATTCGGAGCGCTTGTTACAAACGGACAGGAGGAGCTTGCTTCTCTGGCGTATTTAATTACAATGACGTTTTCAAAAGCTAACGGAAACGAAATTGAAAAGCTCGGAGCTTATTTTGAAGAGAATCTAAGGGCAATCGCAAGCGGCGCGGACGCAATTGTTAAGGTTGAGGGAAAAGGACATTTGGCGGCTATCCATTTTGATGATTTGCAAAAGGCGGAAGCTTTTTCAAATAAATTAAATGAACGTTGTATTGACGCAAGCGCGCAGCTTTATAAAAAGCATTGTCCTCCTGCGGTTTTGCTTAAACCGCCGATTATATCATCAAAAGCCGTTATGGATTATATTTTAGATAATATAAAAGAGATTCTGGGGGAATTAAAATAATGAATTGTATGATAGGTCTTGATATTGGTACATCCGCGGTAAAGGGTGTATTGATGACAAAAGAAGGAGAGATATTAAAGCATGAAGAGAAATGCTTTGCTTATTTAACGCCTGCTGCCTGTCAAAAGGTTATTGAAGCGGGAGATTATCTTTCCGTATGTTTGAATGTGCTTAAAACATTGGCCGAAGCATTGCCGGAGCAGGCGAAAATTATATCAATTTGTCAGGCTTCGGCAAGCGGTAATCTTTTGTTGCTCGATAAAAATAATAAGCCGCTAACCCCCATTTTCAACTGGCAGGATAATCGTGTGACCGATGAAGTTAATAGAGTGCTTGGAGAATTGGATTTAAATGAAATTTATGAAACCGTAGGATGGCCTCTTGGAAATACTTTTCCTTTGGCGCAGCTTTGCTGGCTTAAATGCCGTCAGCCCGAATTGTTAAGTAAAGCGGCACATATAGTTATGAGTACGGAATACCTGAATTATATTTTAACTGGAAAATTGGGGATTGCGCCTTCTGCGGGAACGCCGTTTTACTTAATTGACCAACGCAAGAACGAATACTATCAGCCATTTTTGAAACGGCTCGGGGTCTCGGAAGAAAAGCTTCCGCCCATATTTAAAACAGGTACGGTTCTCGGAGGCATTACAAAAGAGGCTTCGGATATTACCGGAATTGCCGCCGGAACACCAGTAGTTTTAGGAACATTTGACCATCCGTCCGCAGCGATAGCCGCGGGAGTTACAAACGAAGGGCAGATGCTATTATCCTGCGGAACATCATGGGTGATGTTTTATCCGGTAGCCAAAAGAGAAAAAGCGGTTGCGCAAAAGCTGCTGATAGACCCGTTTTTGTCACCGGAAGGCTGTTGGGGCGCTATGTCGTCATTGACGTCTGTTTCAGAAAAAATTAACGGATATGTTGAACGCTACATTTCAAAAGACAGTGACCGTTTTAAAGAGCTTGACCTTTTGGCTTCTATGTCAAAGAAAGGGGCGAACGGGCTGCGTATAAATCCGCTTTTAGGCGAAAATGAAGCTGAGATTCGTTCTTTCCCGAAAAGTGATATCGCAAGAGCAATTATGGAAGGAATAGCGAGTTTATTAAAGGAAAATATGGAGCGGCTTGAAAAAGGCGGTATTTGCGCTTCATCAATTGTAATGGCTGGAGGACCTTCCGAGTCGGCTGTGTGGCCGAAAGTGATTTCCGAAGTTTTAGGAAAAGAGGTTTTCGTTTGCAAAGGCGCTTTTTCGGGAGCGGTCGGAGCAGCGAAAATTGGAGAAATAAATTTTAAATAAAAAGGAGTTTTTAAAATGGATAAAAAATTAAAAATCGGCGTCTTCGGCGGATACCGCGGACAAACAATGATTAATGTGTTGTTAATGCATCCCGACGCGGAGCTTGTCGCGGTTTGTGATAAATATAAGCCTGTTCTTGATAAGATTGCTGAAAAAGCTAAAGAGAACAATCAAGAAGTTGCGTTGTATGAAAGTTTTGAGGATTTCGAAAAGCATGATATGGATGCTGTTGTATTGGCAAATTACGCGAATGAACATGCTTCTTATGCAATAAGATTACTCAAAGCCGGAAAACATGTGTTAAGCGAGGTGCTGCCTTGCGAAACAATGGCACAGGCTGTTGAGCTGATTGAAGCCGCGGAGGAAAGCGGCAAGGTTTACGCTTACGCGGAAAATTATTGCTATATGGCGCACACTTTTGAAATGTGGAAACGTTATGAAAAAGGCGAGATAGGCGAGGTTATGTATGGCGAGGGCGAATATGTTCATGATTGCGGTAGTATTTGGCCCAAAATCACTTACGGCGATAAAAATCACTGGAGAAACCGACTGTTTTCTACATTCTATTGCACACACAGCATAGGGCCTCTTTTTACTATCAGCGGACAGCGTCCGGTCAGCGTAACGGGTTTTGAAACCAGACCCGCGCAGTGGATGGTTGATTTGGGAAGCAAGAGCAGCTCTCCGGGTGCGATTATTATTATAGCAACCGAAAACGGCGCAATTTTTAAGAGCTTGCACGGCAGTCTGAAAAGAGAACCGGGCAGCGTGAATTATGAAATATACGGTGATAAGGGTATGATGGAATCAGACCGTTGGGACGGGAAGAAGCTTTCAGCATATCTGGAAGGCGAAAAGCTGTGTGAGGGAGAGGTTACACATTATGAACCCGAAAAGTTCGTTTCTCCCGAGCTTGCCGCAAAATTCTCAGGACACGGCGGCAGTGATTTTTATGCCACACACTTTTTTATTGAAAAGATTCTTGGTACAGAGGAAGGAAAAAAATACAGCATAGATGTATATCGGGCGGTTGATATGGGTATTTGCGGAATTTTGGCATACAGGTCAATTTTAAACGGCAATATTCCTGTCAAGGTGCCGAATTTAAGGAATAAAGCTGAAAGAGATCAATATAGGAACGATCATGCCTGTACTACGCCCGAAGTTGCGGGAGATCAGCTGCTGCCGGCATATCATACGGGAGATTTACAGGTTCCGGAAGGTGCGTATGAGAAGGTTAAGAACCTATTTGAAGAAGGAAAGAAGGCAGAGTAATGAGAAAGGTTCGGTTTGCTGTTATCGGCTGCGGTTTGATGGGACGAGAATTTGCAAGCGCGTCCGCAAGATGGTGCCATATAACAGAAGATATTCCGAAACCGGAGCTTGTTGCGGTTTGCGACCCGAATCCTTCCGCAAGAGAATGGTTTGTAAATAATTTCACCACCATTAAATACAGCGTGTCGGATTATCATGAAATACTTGAATCAAAAGAGGTGGATGCTGTTTATTGCGCCGTTCCTCATAATTTGCACGCGGCTGTTTATTGTGACGTTATTAACGCGAAAAAACATTTATTGGCGGAAAAACCGTTTGGAATAGACCAAAAAGCTAATGAAATTATTATGAATGCCGTAAGAAATAATCCGGAGGTTATTGTCCGCTGTGCAAGCGAGTTTCCGTTTTATCCCGCTTGCCAGCAGTTAATACACTGGATAGAAGAAGAGCGTTTCGGAAAAATAATTGAGGTGACCTCCTGCTTCATGCACAGCAGTGATATGGATTTAAAAAAGCCTATCAATTGGAAAAGAACAATAGAGATTAACGGAGAATACGGTTGTATGGGGGATTTGGGTATTCATACACAGCATTTGCCGTTCCGCATGGGGTTCCGCCCGGCAAATGTGTTTGCAAAGCTTTCTGATATTGTAAAAGAACGACCCGACGGAAATGGCGGAATGGCTCCATGCAAAACATGGGATAACGCAACCTTAATATGTGATGTAAAGGATAAGGACGGCGGTCTATTCCCTATGTTTTTAAAGACAAAGCGTATGTCGCCCGGCTCAACAAATGAATGGAGCATAGAAATTCATGGTGTTAACGCTTCGGCAAAGTTCAGCACAAACGACCCCAATGCGTTTTATTATACGCAAGGCTGGGATAAAGAGCAGGCATGGTGCAGAGTGAATATCGGGTATAAGCCCATGATACCAACTATTACAGGCGGAATTTTTGAGTTCGGATTTACGGATTCTATTTTGCAAATGTGGGCGGCTTATTTAATGGAGCTTGGCGGCATAAAGCCATATTTTTCATGCTTTACGCCGGAGGAAACGGAGCTTTCTCACCGCCTTTTAACTGCCGCGTTATTATCCCATAAAAAAGGAATAGTAATCAATATTTAAAAGGAGCGATATATTATGATTATCGGAATACCAAAGGAAATTAAAAATAATGAAAACAGGGTTGCGATGACGCCGGCAGGCGTATTCGCGCTTGTACGGGACGGACACAAGGTCTATGTTGAAAAAAATGCCGGAGAGGGCAGCGGTTTTTCCGATGAAGATTACATAAACGCGGGCGCAAAAATACTTGATAAAAGCACGGAAGTATTTGAAATCGCGGATATGATAGTAAAGGTTAAAGAACCGCTTGAAAGTGAATACAGTCTGTTTAAAGAAGGACAAATATTATTTACTTATCTTCATCTTGCACCCTGCCCTTCTTTGACTAAGGTGCTTTTAGATAAAAAGGTTACAGGTATAGCTTACGAAACGGTACAGCTTAAAAACGGGTGTTTGCCATTGCTTGTTCCCATGAGTGAGGTTGCCGGCAGAATGGCGGTGCAGATTGGGGCAACAATGCTGCAAACGTACAACGGAGGCTCAGGTATGCTGCTGGGCGGCGTTCCGGGTGTGCTTTCGGCGGAGGTTGTTATTGTAGGCGGCGGCGTTGTGGGAACAAACGCCGCTAAAATGGCGGTCGGCATGGGCGCGAATGTAACGGTAATGGATATTAATCAAAACAGGCTTGCTTACCTTGATGATATATTTGGCGGTAGGCTGCGTACCCTTGTATATAACGAATTTAATGTAACCGCTATGGCAAAACAGGCAGACCTTCTAATCGGCGCGGTATTGGTTGCGGGTGCAAAGGCTCCTAAAATTATCAAAGAGAATATGGTTAAAGATATGAAAAAAGGCTCGGTTATCGTGGATGTGGCAATAGATCAGGGCGGTTCGGTTGAAACGATTGACAGGATTACAACGCATGATAACCCCACCTTTGAAAAATATGGCGTAATACATTATTCTGTTGCAAATATGCCCGGAGCGGTGCCTCGCACATCAACGTTTGCGCTTACAAACTCTACCTTGCCTTATGTGTTAAAGTTAGCAAATGAGAATATTAACGCGCTGAAGTGTGACGACGCGTTTATGTTAGGATTAAACACACATAATGGAAAGCTGACAAACGCGGCGGTAGCTGAAGCGATGGGATTAGAATTTGTTCCTCCCGAAACAGCAATGCAATAAAGAATTATTTGAATATTTTAAAATTACTCAGTATACATTAAATTTAATATGGACAGGAATTTTAAGCTGGGGATTTTCGCCTTCTTTCATATTACATTCAATTGTACCAAATGGAGTTGGCATTGTTATTTTGGCATATTTAAGACCGTACAGGTTTGGCATGAGAGAAATTTCTTTAAATCCAGGTTTCAGCATTTTAAAGCCAAGCAATTTTGATGGAAGCTGATAAGTTGGAGTAGCTCCCCATGCGTGGCTGTAATCGTATTCGTATCCAGGATAATTTCCCCAGGCTTCCTTCATACCTTTATCACACTCATTCACTAGTTTTTCCCATCGTTTTATGCTATTCAAACCATATTTATAGAACAAGCCTGTTTTATAAACCGCTTCTAAAACATAATGCATAAAATAGGGCTGAACATCAATTAGCGTATCATCTTTCATAACAGCTTCCATAATAGAACGTTGGCGACTTTGCTCACACAGATCATAAAGTACTGCAAGGGTGTTTGAATGTTTGCTGTAATAACGTTTCTGCGGATTTTCCGGAAGCCATTCATTGGTTTTAGACGGCGTGTTTAACCCATCAAAATAAAGACAACGTTTTTGGTCAAAAAATAATCTGTTAAAGCTTTCCTTTACAGCTTCAGCACGGCTGACGTAAAGCTCAGCATGCTCATCTCCCATCGTTTTACAGAGTTCGGCTGCATCTGTAAGCGCTTTATAATAAAAGGCGGTTACAGCAGTCTGCCCCAATGCTTTCGGGGGATGGTGCAAATTGAACTCATCCACAGGTATCCAATCAATAAACATATAATTCTGCGGATTTTCTATTACGCCGTTTGTTCCGATATAGCCTTCAAAACGTTCCAAAAGGATATGCACAGCATCCTGTATTTCTTCCCATAACATACTGTCGCCGCTGTATATTAAATAATCCTTAATCATTTGTATCCAAATTAAGCTGTACGAGGTATGGAACATAAAACCATCCATCATTTTAAGGTAATCCGCGGTCCGTACAATATCAAATCTTGTAAGCCTCGTATCACCGAATAGATAGTAATCAATAAGGCTTTCAATAAAATAATCACCTGTGCAGCCCAGGTTTTCCTGATGCGTCGGGCTGTCTAAATGCAGGCTTTGCCTGCAAATACGCGCTGTATGTCTGCCTACCTCGTATATTTTATTCAGCACACTGTCAGAGCATTCAAAGCTTCCTTCCACCGTTATCGGATAGCAGGTAAAAATGATTGAAACCTCTTTTATTTTTATATCCTTGTTCCCTTTGTTTATAATTGTTACTGTGTATCCGCCTATACTTTGCATACGCAGTGACCTGTAGCTGATATCCCCACAGGCTTTGATTTTTTCGAAATATAAATTAGAACCAATTACTTCAAAGGTGTCTATAATAATATCATATTCAACCCTCGCTTCGATTTCAATATTCATATAACCTGAATATATTTTATCAAGCTGAGTGGTAATAGTTTTCTGTGTTCTAGCTTTAACCATTATTTCTGTATTTTCTGTGGAAACGATTCTTTCCTCATGCAAAACAGGTATGGGTGATTTTTTCAAATTCCATACTGAACGAATTATTTCTGCAGGTCTCCATGCCTCCTGCTCCAGCGTATAATCTGTATTATTCTCGCTGATATAGCAGGGATTAGCCCTGGACTGCCAGCTTTCGTCTGTTGTAATGATCTGACATGTTCCGTCCTCAAAAATAACATGGCAAACCAAAACAAACCCGCCTCTGCCACAGGATACATCCGTCATGACAACTGGAGAGAGCTGTATTTGTGCAAAAAAGGATATTTCTCTGCATAAATCCAGTGAAACAGTATAACTGCTACTATAATAATTGGGCATAGGCAGCTTATTGCCGTAATCTCCCCCCGGGCAGACGGGGCCGCTTCCCACATACCGTTTATTAATCCACAAGCGGAATTTGGTATCACCGCATACCTCAATGTTAGCTGTTACAGCTTTTTTTGCAAGCTTATACTTATTTTTAAATTCTGCTACACAAAAATTAAATCCGGTTTTATCGGCAAATGTGGTGTAGTAAGTATTTTGATATTGCGGATAAATACTGCGGTCAAGCCATATCCATTTTTCATTCATTAGATTTTCTGTTAAACCCAAAGATCTTTCACTCCTTTTGATGTCATACAGTAATGCTAAATAGTTTATTTTTCTGCCGGGAAAATGAGTGTTACTGTTGTTCCTATATTTTCTTTGCTTTCAATTTCGACTCCGTATTTACTTCCAAAAACAACCTTTATACGTTGATTAACATTCGTCATACCAATATGATCATCATCAATTGTAAATTGCGAGTTTAACGCATCCTGTAATTCCTTTAATTTTTGTTCGTTAATACCCACGCCGTCATCTTTAATTTGAAATTTTATTATATTCGCATTTTTTTGAGCGGATATATTGATAATACCCTTTGAATGTTTCGGCTTAATACCGTGATAAACAGCGTTTTCAACAAGTGGCTGCAATGATAGCTTTATGATCTGATAATCCAGCAATTCAGACGGTATGTCCATGTTAACACTGAACTTATTTTTATACCGGATTTTCAGTATTTCAATATATTTTTTTGTATGATTGATTTCTTCCCCCACTGATATCCAATAATCATTTACCTTTAGTAAATACTCATAGATATCCCCAAGATTTGTTATCATCCTTGAAATCTCATTGTCCCCATGCAGCTTTTCAAAAGCTTTCCAGTTGATTACCTCCAATGTATTATATAAAAAATGCGGGTTAATTTGTGATTGCAAAGCTACATTATGAGCCTTTTTCAATTGAATAAGCTGTTCATCAAGCTTATGCTTCATATCGTTTTTCGTAAGCGCTGCCTGAGAAATATAGCCGACAATATACCGAAGCTCGTCAGTTATACTTTTATCTTCATCCGCTGCAGGTATATTACTATCGTTTTTTTGAATTGAACGAATAATCTGTTTTATCGGTTTAAAAGCGTTAATTGAAATAAAAAATGAAACCACGCCGCCCGCAATAATACATAAAATTGCTAAAATCAGCGATTTCATCATCATCGTGCGGGTTTTTTGATGATAATATTCCATAGGCACGACAGAAATATAATAAAAGCTTCCTTTATTTGATTTTATAACAGCGACCATAGAATTTTCATTTTTAATATCGCCGCTATATATTCCGTCCTGCTGCTTCCATTCATCAAAGTTATACTTATTTTTTATATTTGTATCAAGTAAAGAACTGTTTTTTGCATAGTAAATAACCCCATCTTCATCAGAAATTACACTGTATTGAGACATGGGGTTTTTTTCAAGCTCTAAAATACTGCCTAACACTTCTAAATTTACATTGATAACCACGGCGCCGATTTTATCATCTTTTTTTAATCCTGAGGCCTTTATGATCGTAAGTAAATTCGGGTAAACATCGTTCTTTTTCCTTAAGTAGAACAAAATCTCATCTTTTTTCAGATGATCATAATAATCCTTCCACTGATTGTCCTTGATAGTATCAATACTGTATGTATTAAAACAATCAATAAGCTCTTCTCTTTTTTCCGAATAAATATATATGGAATCAATATATTTATATATATTCATAAAGTTTTTGTTACGCTCTTTTATTTTATCCGTAGTTCTTAAGCCTGAAATGATATTACCAGAGGAATACATATACATATTCACTTCATCCTGCAAGGATATACTGATAGTTAAGCGCTCCAATTCAGCTATGATAGAATCTGTGACATCCTGCGTACGCTGCAAATTTGAAAGGTTTGAATTTTTTATTTCATCCTTCAGCATTGCTTCTGATTCAGAATAAAAAAATATAACAAAAATTATAATTGGTATCATAATTAGCGCTGTATATATACACAGATTTTTTATGAACATACTTTTTGTTCTGAAATTTTTAATAAAATTTACTAAACCTTTGTTAATTTTCATATTTTTGCAACACTTTTCTTACATATTCAGACGGTGAATATCCCGTACTTGTTTTAAAAATTCTGGAAAAATAAGAATAATTATAATAACCTACTTTTTCTCCTATTTCACTTATTTTTGAATTTTGTTCTTTTAAAAGTTCAATTGCCATATTAATTCTTAGATTGGTTAAATATGTACTGTAATTTTCTCCTGTTTTCAATTTAAAATATTTGCTGAAATATATGCTGCTTAAATGAACATATTTTGCCACTTCATCCAATGATATATCACGGCCGATATTCTTGCATATATACGATTTTGCTTTTAAAATTATATCATTATCAATTCCTGATATTTCCGCGCCCTGATCGTTACCTTTGATAAAATCTGCCAGTGTTTCATAATAGTTTATCATTGATATATCGCTTTCAAAATTAGCAAGCTCTTTGAGAGCAGTTTTTAATTTTTCAACTGAATTGCTGACATTATTAAGACTTTCATCAAAATTTTCAAATTGACTAAAATATATTATATATTTGTACTCACCATTTTTTTGTTCCAGATTACAGCATTGAAAGCCTTCGGAGCAGTAAAATTGTTTTACTATGTTATTTACCGCAATATCAAACCTTTCATAGCCATATTTCCATTTTTGCACCAAATATTGCTCATAATTTGAAATATATAACTTTATAATAAAAAAGCAGCTGTCGCGAAGGTCAAATTCTTCATCTAAAATTTCAATTTTCTTCTCATACTTTTCAGAATCAAGCTTATGATAATATATATCGCAAAGAAGCTCTTCTCTAAAAAAATTTACTTTTTGAATTTCTGATTTTCTTTTTTGTTTTTGACTTTCTATTTCATCAAGCTTTGCTTCCAGCTCATTGAAGGTTTTTATTAGCTCTTTGAATCGTGTAGGCTTTGTTATGTAATATTCCGCTCTGTTTTCCAAAGCTGTCTGCACATATTCAAAATCCTTATAACCGCTGATCACAACCGTTTTAATATATGGCTTGTTTTTTGCTATATACTTTAAAACCTCCAGACCCGGCACATCCGACATACAAATATCTGTTACAACAACTTCGACATCATTCTCCGATAGATATTCTATAGCGTCCTTTCCATCCTCAAACTCAGCCGTTACTTCAAATTTACCGTTTGATGAAGCAATAAAACTGCTGATACCATGACGAATTTCTTCTTCATCATCTATAACGATAACTCTGTACATCCTTCACTGCCTCACTTTCTGTAATTTAAGAAAGCGTTGATTGCTAAAAATGTCCTTTAAATCAACGCTTCCTTAAATTTAATTATAGCATACGAATTTTACTTCGTCAAGCCTTCAAATAATGGTTCCTGTTTATCATTCCACAGCATGACTTTAATGACCGAGTTCTGGTCGATTGTTATATAATCCGAGGTTTCAACAGCATATTCCGTTTTGTCCGCCAAAACCGGTTTCGTTCCCGCTTTTACACTTACCAGTTTATTCCCGTCATAAATTGCCATATATATTGTTGCATTCACCGAAATTTCAGTATTATTTTTCACTGTTGCTTTTGCTTTTGCATTCACCGGTGCTGTAATTGTATCAGGAATGACCTGATTGCTTTCATCATACAAATTCACGTTCAGAACATTAATCAAAGAATTAATAATACTAAAATCCAGTGTGTATGCCGTTGTTCTGATTGCGTTAAGTGAAGTATTCAAAATTCCTTTGTCAACTGTTAAAATATAATCGGCGGGCTGCAGGCTCGACAGAGGGATAGTATACAAGCTGCCGGATAATGTTCCGCTAAGCTGCGTCGCCTGATTTGTCGCTTTATTCACAGCGTAAATATTGCCCGATATTGTGGATGAGTCTACGCCGGATAAATCAATTGTCATCGTTCCCGTGTTGCTTACAGAATTCAGCTGCGTTTTTTCATACATGGTATTATTCGCGTCATATATTTTAACTTCATATGGGGTTTCATACAAAGCTTTTGTACTGTTATATTTATCAATAACCTCATAGGTGGTCGCTTTTCCTGTGTATATGGTTGCCGTTGAAAAATCAGCGGCCAGTTTCCTGGTGCCGCGTTGATAAACCGTGCCGCAGAGTGTTACAATCGCATTAGCGCTGGCTGTTGCCGCGGTTCCGCTCGGCGACGTCGCCGTTGTTAAACCAGTGATTCTTTTGCCGTTTACATAAATTTCAGGAACATTATTGACTGAACTCGGGTCATAGGAAACGATCAAATGATTATATTGACCGATTGGGAATACTCCTCCGGCTGTGAACCAGTAACCTTGTCTTGTGTCAAATTTTCTTACAAATGTCAATGAGCCATCGCTGCCCAACCACAAATTCGTATGATCGTCATTTGAGGGAACACCAATACCGAAAATTCCTCTCCAATCCGTAACTGAATTTACTTTCACCCATGTTTCATAGGTAAATGCGCCGTTTAGCTGCTGGGCAAGGCCTTGCGTACTGCCAACCATATATGCCGAATTATTTGCCCTAAGCGCATAGTTATCGCCATAGGTAACGTTTTGAACCTTCACAGTACTGTCATAAGCCTCTAAAGTAAGCTGATAATTGCTGTTATCCATGCTGTTTACAATCGTCCCTGTTTTCCCATATGGCTGCTGTACAAAATTCTGCACATTCTGGAGATTTTCATATTTCGCAAGCGCAACCAGGCTGCTGTTTGTTTGCGGTATAAACGTAAGCTCCTGCGCCGCCGAACGGATGGGTTGCCCGTTTGTATCTTTTACGCCGTTGATAGTGAGCTTATACAAATCTCCGTTTGTTAAAGATATATCTGATAATATGTATTTATTATCGCTCCAGGTTCCTGTATAGTTTATCCATGAATTTGAAGTTATGTCCGCTATATAAACAGAATCATTAGTGACTGTATATTTATCTGCGCCCGTAAAATCAATTTCAATTTTATTGCCCTGCGGATACATGGAATATAAATTTTCCTGCGGAACAACATTATTAAATACATCTTTGATTTGCACATTAAATTCCGGTTCATAATTACTTACGCTTTGGTTATAGCTTTCAATCGCTTCCGCTTCCGTGAAGCATCCGCTGTAAAAGGTTGCTTTTCCGAAATATGTTTTCGGCAGAGAAGAAGCTGTATCTAACGTTTTCCAGCCGATGGCCGCTTCATTATTTGTTGAGTCATGCATCATGGCAGCTCCACTTGCATTTGCAATTGCTTTTGTCATGTCGCTTTTTGTTCCGTCAATCAGGATGATAGGATCATTATTCGGCGAAACGGAGTCATAGCTTAATACGATGTGATGCCACTGATTTAAAGTAAGCTTTTGTCCTATTTCCCAGTAATTTTGACCTTGTTCAAAAAATCTTCTGTAAACAAGGCTTCCCAGACCCTGCTCATTTTTTAATACTGTCATTTCATTAATCGCAGAATGGTTCGGAGAATTTCCGACATTTAAAATTCCGTGGGTATTTCCGTCTAAATCAGCAGGTAATTTAAGCCAAACCTCATATGTAAACGCCGTATCCAGAGTATTTAAAAGCGGTTCGGCATTTTGCACTATATAGTGCGCATTATTTACATAAGCAGCCTTTTGGTTGCTGTATGTGGTATTGCTGTTCACATTCGCAAGTGCGAACCCGGCTGTATCCGGAACCCATAAGTCCATGCCATTTGAAGACGCCTCTTTAATATAGGTATTGCCGCTTTGCGAATATGAAGTATTCATATCATAGGACGCGATCACCGAAGACGCAGCCTCCACCCCTGCGCAAAAAATAAACACGGATACCAGATTTAACACCGCCAAAACCAAGGCGATTCGTTTTTTTGAGATAGACATTACTTTAACCTCCTAAATTTTATTTTTTTATTTTAATATTTGCGATACGCCTACATCTGCCCAATCAAATTCGGTGAATGTGGAAATCGTTTGAGTTAAATGAAAGTTAAAGGAAGATGCGTCCGCAAAAATATTTTCGCTTGTTGTATAATTATCAGTTAAAGCTGCGCCGCTTGTACTGATCATACCGCCTTTTCCGCTGTCTTTATGGAAAATATTGTTTGATATCACATTGCCGGCATATGTATAGGCAGGAACTGACGGGTCCGGGATTTGCGCAAGCTCCGGATAACGGCTGTTCCAAATATTCTCATTGCGATACAGCTTTAAAATTCCGTTCCAAAAATCCGTGCTTGGCAAGGTTGTATACGAATGTGAAAATACAGGAACCGAGACTTCCGTGAAAATATTATTAACAATCCGGTGGAAGCCTCCGCCGTTAATATGCACGCCGGACGGCAAATCATAAAACAAGTTATTTCTTACAATTTGTCCGGAATTAAATCCGTCAAAATACACCGCGTAAAGTCCCGTTGCCGCATAGGTTTCATAACCCATGCCCAGATGGTGAATATAGTTATTCTCTATTACATTTCTTCTTGACGAGCCGACAGAATACGCATAGATCGCGCCGGCGTCCTCTGTTCCTTTCAGTACATTATAAATTTCATTATGTGATATGATGTTCTCATTTCCGCTGAAAATGATTCCCGCATGGAATGATTCGTGAATTGTATTGTAACTGATATTGTCCCCGATTCCGCTTGCCCATACAGCGGGGCTGTAGGTTGGAACGACTTGGGAAAATTTACAGAAATCATTATTCAAAACAAAGTTGCTGCTGTAGGTTAAATCATATAGGTTACCGCCGTCGACTTTCACGCCGCCGCAGCCTATATAAGTCATCACGCTGTTTCTGATGCCGCATACTTTCCCGTTTGAAATGATCAGTCCCCGGTTTCCGATGTTTTGAAAATTGCAGCCGTCAAAAACAACATTTTCACTTCCAATTATGCAAACACCGTCTGCCCGTGTATTTTCTAACTGAATATTTTTAAATTGTGTATTTTTTAGATTAGCACTATAAATCAACGGTTTTTTGGATATTGCGATTTGAATTGACGTGTCGTTATCACTCACAGGGTAATAATACAGCTTTTTATTCGTTCTGTCCAGATACCACTCTCCAGGAGCATCCAGCTCCTCCAAAACATTGGAAAAATAGATATTTGCCTCATCATAGATTCCCGAAAACAGCCTTGTCCCGCCGGAATATATTTTCTTTTGCTGCGTATCAATCGCGGACAGTTTAATTTTCTGATACCGCCATAAATATTTACCGTATCCTTCTAAGCATATCTCCGTGGGATTCTGCCATGAGGAAATCCTGTCATCCTCATACCCGATTACAAAACCTTCGCCGCTTTCATTGCCGCTGCTGTAAATTTTCTGCGGTTTATAATATCCTTCGTTCGGCCATTTTGCGTTTGTGATGAGAGTGTTGTCGATGGAAACAAGATAATCCGAGTGATCAATCGACATATCATTGCATTCCGACACCGGATCCAACGCCGAAACATAGCCGCTTAAATCAATGCATTTAATTTGATCCTTTACACCGGGCTGCAAGCGGCCGGTGATATTTGAGTCTGTAACAGCTTGTGCGGAGCTTACCGGGATGTTGACGCCGCCGCTCAAAATTACTTTTTCATTTTGATATGCTTCATAAACAACATTGCCGGATTCCGTTCCGCTGTCACGGGAATCAAAATACAGACTGTCAAGCATCAAATACGTACCTTCTCTCAGCACGATATGAACGCCGTTTGCCGGAAACATTCCGCTCATTTTCAAATACCGTATAGCTTCCCGCGCGCGGTACAGCGTTTTATACGGCGATAAAACCGTTCCGTTATGATAGTCGTTCCCAGTGTTTGATACATAAAAATACAGGGTATCTTCCGCGCAATATCCTATCGTTTGAAAGCATAGCAGCAGCATGACTGCAAAGCATATTATTTTCCTTTTCATTCTCACCTATCACCTCCTTAATACAGTGACTTTATGTCAAAAAACAAATTTTCCATAAGTCGGCTGTTATAGTAAAAGCTTTGATTTGATATTACCGCATACTCATTTGAATACGTTTTTACATTATACCCGTATTTGCTTTTAAGACCTGCAACAGGGATATAGCCGTCCGTTTGATTGAATATCTGCGTATTTACATACAATTGATTATTGATTTTCTGCATTGCGGGTTCAACGGAGCTTTTCATTTGAGAATTTTCATAATAATAGCTGCTTGCACTTTTCAAAACGAAACTATTTCGATATTGATTCAAAAAGCTCCTTGAAACGCTGATGTTTCTGACTACCATGCTAAATGCCTGCGAAGTGTTATATAAATCATCATATACGATTAGATTATCGCCGTTGTTTATATACATACCGCTGCCTGATAATTCAAAACGGACACTGTTTTTTGGCGTTAAAGTATGCAAAAAGGCTTCCCTCGTCGTATGGTACGGCAGCCTGCCTATCGTATGATTTGTATTATCTACGGCATATAAAGATTTGAATAACACGCTTCTGGACGTGCTGTCGCTCAATCTTGTCACATTGATATCATCCAAATACACATGGCCGGATGAAATCGCAAGCTTCATACCGTCGATATCCGAAAGCACAGCATCGGAAAATGTAAATCGGGAGCAAATTTTATTGCCGTTTACGTAAACATCATACATAAGCGCTTCCGTATCAATCACAATTTGAAAGTCATACCAGTTATTTTCGTAATACGTTCTGAAATATTTCATTGTGCCGCCGTTGTTGATTGCCAGGCCGCCCTGGTGATACATCGGCGTAATGATTCTTTGATTATCGCTTGTAAGTATGGGCAAATACAATATATTACCGCCCATGCCGTAAAACTGTATCCGGTATGAAAGCGAAACAATTCCGCCTGACGTTTTGGAAATCGGCAAATTCAATATGCTAAACCCGTCGGCATTCAGGCAAAGAACATGATTCGTGGGGTTCTCCGGCTCTGTAATGACTGACAATAAGCCGCCGGACAATAGATTTTCCGGAATTGTTCCGTTTTCAAAGTTATTTGTATAGGCAACCGTTTCCGCTTGTACTGTCATTAAACTCAAGAAAAAAATCAAAACAAAAGCCATGCTTATAATTTTTTTAATCATCATGTTATTAAATCCTCATTGCTTTCAAAACTTTCATTTGTTCTTGATCAAATGAACCGTCCGGCATGATCGCGATGTCAACAGTGACAACACCGCCGTTGTGATTTACCTTAGAGATATACTCCCTCATATAATCGCTGTTGTATTTAACGCCTGTCATCCCCCAGCCGCCTCCTTGATTTTTGTCCGGGGATACGCCCAAAGGCGCTAAAATATGCGCCTGCGCGCCGTTTACAAATCGTTCTTTCGGGATAAATTTAAAATCATTAAACTCGCCGCAGGTAAATTCCTCGTTTTCATACCATTTTTCAATCTTTTCCTTTACGCCGTTATTAAATGCGGAAACCGCGTTCGGATTGCCTGCTTTGATTGCGTCATGATAGGGTGTGAGTAACTCATTTGTATATCCAAAATATTCATAGCAGCCGTCAATCCACCAGCCGCAAACCTTTTCGCCGTAACGGACGCTGTATTCCTTTTGCACCGCCGCCCATTTCTGAACAAAATCCATGGATACATTTTTTCTAGGCTCTAAAAAACCGAACTTTTCTCCGATTTCTTCGTCCTTGTAAGGGCCGTCGCCTGTATAATACAAATATAAATCAATATTGTATTTTGATAGAACCTGATACAAATCCTCAATTAAATCTCTTTTTGCGCAGGCTTCTCCTGCGGAAACACCTGCGATTTCATCAAAGGTTTGATTTGGTGCAATCATATATTTTCTGCCCTGCATCACAGTGATAAAATAATAACCCGCGCCCATCTCATGAAGATTTTTCGCTATTTTTTCAACGTTTAGCGCATTGACCCGTTCATTCCAGTTTCCGGCATATTCCGGAACGCAGGTTGTTCCTCCCGGCACGCCGTAAAGGAAATGATTGAATACGCCCCATTTTTTATTGTATAATCTGTCTGATATATGTTTCATTTCATCTTTCTCCCGCATTCCCGTCAATACCGATCTTTGACATATCTATTTTAGGAAAATCTTTAATCGGGTTTTCTCCCGCAATCGAAAAATCGAATTTATCAAAATTTTTAAAGAAGCTTTTATCCTGAATAACCACGTTGTCAAAAAAATTATTTGTGAGTCCTTTTGTAGCAACTCCTCCCAAATTATTTTTAACGCAGTTGTAAATAATGTTATCCCCGATAGTATTATCACGATACATTGTATAAGCATTATTATCACGTTTTTCTGAAAGCTGCGGATATCTTTGTTTCCATACTCCTCTGTCATAAGGCACTTCATCCGCTCTTTTCCAAAAATCATTAGCGCCGTGAGAAACAAACGCGTGGGCATTGATCGGAGTTTCTACATTGATAAATACGTTATCTTCAACAAAATGTCCCTGACCGCCGTTTAAATGCAGCCCACCCGGCATATCGTAAATCACATTGCCATAGACATAATTATTCGAAGTAAAGCCGTCCCAATAAACCGCCCAGTTTCCTGTATTCACAATAACGCCGCGCTTTGCTGTGCTATGGATAAAGTTATATCTGATAACCACACCGCAATTAAGCGCATTCATATATGTGTAAATAACGCCGGAGTCATCCGCTGTCCGAAGCACATCATAAATATCGTTATATTCCACAATTGTTTCGGTTCCGAGAGGCAGAATCGCGCAGTGGTTTCCTCCGTGTATTTCGTTGTTCGCGATCAGTTCGCCTGTGCCCTCTGTTTCCACAGCCGCTGTATAGGTGGGTTTCCATGTTGAAAAATTATAAATGTTATTATTCGTAATTCTGGTATCCGACGCTTTGAGAACGGATTTATCTCCGCTGTCCACAATAATGCCGCCGGCGCCAAGCTCATATATTCTGCAATGATCTACAACATATTCAAACCCTTTTGAAAATACAAATCCTTTCAGCCCGATATATCGTATGGTATCGTACAAAAATGAAATACCTCTGCAATTTGACGCGACAATTCCGTTAGCGCGGTTGCCCTGAAATGTTATACCCGAAAATGTAACATACTGACAGTATTTTAAGTTAATAAACTCGTTTGCCAGATCGGTGATATAAATGGATCCGTTTTCGTTATCGTCCGCAGGGTAAATATACAGCTTCAGATTCTCCCGGTCGATATAAAACTCACCCGGAATATCCAGCTCCTCCAAAACATTAAAATAGTAATAATTTCTTTCCGCCAAATATCCGTAGCATGAGGAGAGCTTTGCATAAATTGTTTTGTTTTCTTTATCCAATTTTCCAATCGGCGTAGTACCCGGCGCCCAATCCACGTTCCATCTGCCGTACATCCATACCGTTTCGATATTTTCCCATTTTTCAATCCTGTCGTCCGTATATTGAAACGCACCGCCCACTCTCGCGCTTTTCTGGGTATTCTCATCTTTTGAACCCGAAGAAATAAGTTTTCCTGTTTTGAGCCAGCCGCCCTCATTGGGGTATCTTGCAAGCGTCATTTTTTCATCATTATAATAAACGGCTGTAGGAGAATTGATATATGCAGCAATACCATGATCATTCGGATTAATTTCCGGAATGCTTTTGATACCGATTTGTGTTAAATCTCCGCATAAAACCTTGTCCCTTACTGCTTCCGACAGCCGTTTTTTAATTTTTTCATCCTGTATCGGTTTTAAGGCGCTTCTTTTCATCTGATATCCGCCGTCAAAGGTAACCTCATTGCCGCTTTCACTGCGGTATTTAACCGGAAACTCTTTTGTTCCCGAATCCTCCGCTTCAAAACTGACTGTTTGATCAAACCGGTAACAGCCGCCTTCGAAAACGACTTCAATTTTCTTCTTTCCTAAAAGCCCGCTGTTTCTTACCGCGTTTTTAGCTCCGTTCAATGTTAAAAGAGGCTGTTCCTTGCTGCCGGCATTTTTGTCATTGCCGCCGGTTGATACATAAAAATATACCGTTTGGGGTTCCTGCCCGGCGAGGACTGTATTCGAAAATACAAGTACAAAAATGATAAAAGCCGCAAAAATCTTACGCATAGTCACATCCCCCCTCGTTTTTGAAGCTCAGAAACAAATGTACTGTAAAGCTCCCATGGAATATTCACATTCTTTTGTGAAAATACAATGACTCCCTTGTCACAGACAAGAAGCTTCTTTTGAATGAATTCCGCCAACACATTCGCGTCAATAAAATTACAGCCGTCCACAGCTTTCAATTTTTCATCCGGCACGGCGCTGTCACCTATTACAACAGAACCGTCCGTTTCATTCCACGTTACTTTATTTTTAAAAGCCTCGCATACTGCCCTTAAAGGCACATAAGTAGGCTTTCCTTAAAAAGCCCACTTTTTTGAAAGCTGCAGTTTTTCTAGCCAAAACTGCAAAAAGGCATGGAGCAATTTGACTATGTTCATAGCCAAAAATGCCAGATTGATGGTAGTTTCTGCCGT
>Ga0209373_10000332_pt1 | contig 86737 bp, 60 predicted proteins | sample Higcelweek5metaG_FD_187173 | JGI IMG/M metagenome (GOLD analysis project Ga0209373, IMG submission 187173) | Freshwater pond sediment microbial communities from the University of Edinburgh, under environmental carbon perturbations - High... | ecosystem: Environmental > Aquatic > Freshwater >...
TTTTTAAAGTCTTTTTTATAAAGGCTTTATAGCTATGCCTGTTTTTGGATATTTTCCGTTCTGCTGCAATTAGTTTGATTCATATTACATTTCTTTACTTTCTACATTGGAGTTTTGCAACTACCTAATCTATGCTCATATTATTTGATTTCTACAGGCGCTCCCAACGGTATCATTTCACCGAACTTATTCCATACGAACGCCGCGAGCTTTGTGCTTCCGGACGGAATATCAAAAGCTTCTACCTTGATTGTCTGTCTTACTTCACTTACAGGCAAAGTATATGTACTATATTTGGCGGATAACAATTTGCTGTCACTGTAAGCAGCAATAATTATCACAAATTCGCCCTTGTCATTATTGATTCCTTTATTGATAATATCCGCCGCCGCTGAAATTTTATTATCCGTTATGAGCGAAAGCGAATCAACCTTAACACCAAGCTGATTGGTGTAATATACCGAAACATTGGGAACAACTTCAATTGTATATATATTGTAGGTCCAACCGTTCTCAGCTGTTACAACCAGTTTATCGCCGTTTTCCACATTTCCTGTACGCAGGGTGCTGTTCCCCGGTATAGCTGTGTTATATTCACTGTAGATTGCAGCGGATGAGCCCGAAGGCAGTTTAAGTTTCACTAAGAAATCCTCAGTGGAAGTATTTTTCAGCACGTCTGAAATTACATCGGAATTCACAGTATATGTAGATGATGTTACTGCCGCGTTATTGGACAGATAACGAATACTCACATTGTCGAAGTAATATGGTGAAACCAATCCGGGCGTAGTATTGGTGGTTGCATGATATATTCTCATTTCAGAGAATTTATCAACCTTTGACGGAGTCGCGTCAGTACTGCTGATACCCTGAAAATTATATTTATCCGCAACAAGCGTGCCGTCCAACCAAACGCTTGTTTTATCCAAATCCGTGCTTGCAACTACCTTCAGCGTATGCCATTTACCGAAAGTAACTGGTTTATTTAGTCTTGCCGCATAACTTGTTCCGTTTGAGTATGTCAGCGTAAACGATGATGTAACGCTGACATTAACCGCTGTTCTCGTTGTAGCGCCATCTGTACCTATAATCTCGCACAGCTTGACTTGATTGAGAGTAGATTCCGCCACGCTTTGCTTGATAAGAAAATCCATGCTGATTTCCAAATCACCCTGAGCATTTAAGGTATATTTACCCATCTTTGCAGAGGTACTATTGCCATCCTGTGCAAGCATTGCTTTATTGTCAGGATCAGGCACCACAGTCAGGTCACTGTCCGACGGTCTTCCGACCTGAGAATACACAGCGACCGGCAACGTCCACCCTGAACCCCATGTGTCGGAATTAAAGTCATCATAGGTAATAAAACCCTCATACATCAGCTTATAAATCGTATTTTCCGGCATTATGACAAACTTGTCTCCCATATTGACAGTGCCTGTTGATTTAACCAAGCCTGTTTGATTATCAATAATCTCCCCGTATGAACCGCTTTTCGTAAATGTAATATTGTTTAACAGCTCACTTACAGGCATCGGGTACGGAATATTAGAAATTGTGCCTGCGGCATTATCTACTGTATATACGGAAGATACCGCGAACGACTGCATCACTGCCTGACTAATTTTAAAATTATCTAAAATATACGGAGTTATAACTGTATTTTTATTATTATAGGACTGTACCTTTGTTACAATCTCCGCCGTTCTGTTATAAAACTGCGCGCCCAGTATAACCGGCTGATTATCAACGTAAATGCTTCCCAGATCGATATCCGTATCCAACAGAATCTCCAAATGATGCCATGTTTTATAAGCAAGGCTCGGACCAATACTTCCAAGTCCCGCGCTAATGCCAAAAACAGGTCTTAACCGGAAGCTATCACTGGTATATGTGCCGGATGTTACACCGAAAATAACTTCCTCTGCTGATTCTCCAACATTTTTTCCAAAGATTTCAGCAAATTTAATATTGCCGTTAACTGCCGTCGTGTCGGCGCTTTCCATTCGAAAATCCATTTCAATTTTCACGCCGCCCGATACGTTATCGCCAAGTGATGCGATAATTTTACTTTGGTCCGGCGCAGTCGCGGAAAGCAGCGCACGGTTAGCGCCGCCGTTATCCGGTATTTCCGGTTCGGTTGCATAATCTACAGTTATGCCGTCCGCAGGGCGTGCAATTTTTTTCCAGCCGGAGCCTATACTGATATTGTTGTCAATAATACTGTTAAAGGATTCTTCAAATTCCCACGTATTCAGCTTGAGTACATAATTTTTATTACCGGGAGTCAGAATAAGGATATCTCCTCTTGAAATAATTCCGGTTGTTTTGGGCGTAACTCCGTCAGCATAGTAAACAGCTCCGCTTCCTCCCTGTGAAAAAGTAAGGTTCGCTAAAAATGTTTCCACTGATGTATCCTTGGGAATTTCTGTGATTTCCGCAGCGCCTACCGTATATGCCCCCGAGCTTACGGTAGCGTCCGCAACATAATCGTAAAGCTTTAAATTATCAATCAGGAACGGAGCGATATGCGCGCTGTTTGGATTTGTTGTACTGAACTGACCTCCGTTCGCGTGTCCAGAACGAACCTTCTGGAGCGCTGTCGGAATAACCTTACCCCAGAAGTACATATTATCAACTACTTTTATGTTGTCCACATACATGGTTACCGTGCCGTTTGTAACATCCAGCACCGCTTTCATGGTATACCATTGTTTATAACTTAGCATACCGCCGTTGAATGTAACCGAGCTGGTTACATTGGCACTGCCGTTGTGATACAGTGGACGAATCTGATAACCGGTGTCGCTGATGGTGCCTGTAGTCAGCGCGAACACTGATGAACCGGCTGAAGAGTAAACATCAAAAAACTTTATAACACCCAAATAACTATTAGGGCTTGGGATGGGACGCGATTCCACGCGGAACTGACCTTCAAGCACCACCTTGCCGGTGATGAGCGAGCCAAAGCTTGTTTCGGCATATTTATTATCAAGTTGTCCGGACATAAATGCTCTGTCAACTCCGGCGCCATCCGCGACAGGAGCTGTATCAACCGCTTCCGTGCCATTCGGATGCGCGACAAAAGTAAATCCGGACGTTCCCAAAGCAACGTTTGCAGATGCGGCGTTATAATTTTCCTCCCAATTCGTTAACGCACTTACGTTCCATAAAGAGATTGCCATGAGACATACCAATAAAAATGATATTTTTTTCATAACGTTCATCCTCCTATTTTATATTATTCAATTATTGAAATCAGTAAAATTAACCATTCCGTTTAAATGAATTCAGTTTACTTTTTTTCTTTCCACTGGTCAATTTGCTTTTGTACCTCTGCTGTAACCCTGTCTGCGCCCGCATCCTTCAGCTTTTGAATAAACTGACTATAGTTCAGGTCGGGTTCTTCCGCTCCAAGCGACAGAAATTTGTATTCGGTTACTACAGCAGAGCATTGGGAAATTTCATTTTTCACCGGTTCCGGATTAAAGTTGAAGCCCCAAATTGGTGAAATCGTCGATTCGTCATTTAATTTCATTGTTTTTTCCCAAGTGTCCGTTGCCTGACCTTCCTTGTAATAAGCGTTAAACTGATTTCCAAATTTCCATGCGTCCATTTTGTATCCCGTACTTTCGGTTATATGAACCACATTGTCGCTTACCTTAGTATAATGTTTTCCTTCTATGCCAAACGCCATGAGATTAAAGAAATCTTTGTCCACATTAATCTTTTCTATCAGCTTGATAGCCTTTTCAGGGTAATCACTGGTTCTGCTGACGGCGCTCAGTGTTCTTGCGGTTGCGGAGGTTTGCGTATATGGATCACACATAGGAATATCTACAATTTCTTTTTTATATTTCTGCATATTTTCAATCTCTCCACCAGGTTTAATGGTTCCCCAGAAAAATGCGTATTTCAAATTCAGCAGGCTGGACGAATCCGAGGAAGCGCCTACTACGTCCTTACGAATATACCCTTTTGTATACCAGTCGTGCATTAGCTTGATATAATCCTTAAACTCAGGAAGTTCAAAACGGTTAATTGCTTTAATCCCGCTGTCCGTTTTGCCAACGACAACAAAATCAGTAGGATAGATCTGTTCATATTTCATTTCAACATTACTGTAAGAGGGCATATATGGATATAAATCGGGTTCTTCTTGCTTAATAGCGGCAAGATATGGTTCCAAATCCTTCAGGTCTTTTATCTTACTGAAATCAAAATTCATTTTTTCTTTTAATTCCTTAGAAGTAGACAGGCAGAACCATGTCGGCAGAATTTGATAATTGGGAACGGCATAAATCTCATTGTCAACTGTTGTTGAACCCCAAAGATATTCGGGCAGCGCTTGTTTAAGTTTGGGCGCTTCCTTGTCAATCAGCTCACTCAGCGGAATAAATGCTCCGCTGGTTACGTTGGACATAAAAGGGAAAGACCAGTTTGCCGTAAAACAGATATCAAATTTTTCGCCTGACGAAACCACCAGGTTCATCTTTTCCTTGTATGCGCTGCTGTCCACCGTTTTCATCTGCAGCCAGATGCCCAGCTCCGGTTCCAGCTGCTTATTCATTTCATCCTGCACCAGAGTTAAATCTGTTAGCTTATCGCCCGGATAGTACCATATTATGTCAGGTACTTTTTTACCTGATGACGTTTTTTTAGTGCCGATACAGCCTGTAAACAACCCTGTCGATACGGTCAGCACCAATACAGCGGCAAGTAATTTTTTCATTGTAAGCTCCCTTCCGCCGCCATATACCGGCGGCATAAAAATATTTATCCTTAACCTTTGACAGCTCCCACCGTCAGACCTTTTGCGAAATATTTCTGAAAGAACGGAAAAACGCACAACATCGGTCCTGCCGCAAGCACGGCCATAGCCATTCTCGCGCTTTCACTGGGCAAATCCGCCAAGGACATTCCCTGCGGCAGGTTTTCCACGTTCTGGCTGAACATTTGAATATCCTTCATCATTTTTTGAAGCAGATACTGCAGCGTTATCAGCTTTTCATCGTTTATATACAAAAGCGCGGTCATCCAGTCGTTCCACCGCATCAGCAGGCCCAAAAGCGCTACTGTCGCAATAACCGGTTTGGCTACGGGCGCCACAATCTGCATTAGAATTCTAAACTCGCCTGCGCCGTCTATTTTGGCTGATTCAATCAGCGCAGCCGGCTGCTTTTGGAAAAAGGTACGCAGCAGCACTATATGCCACGGGCTGACCAGATGAGGCAGCACATACACCCAGAAGCTGTCCTTTAAATTGAGATATTGTGTAATCAGTATGTAGGTTGGTACCATTCCACCGGAAAACAGCATTGTAAAAAACAGATAGAATGTAATTTGTTTTCTTGCGATAAAGGTTGTTCGCGACAATGCGTAGGATACCATCATCATAATGAATACACTGAGCGCTGTTCCTATGAACGAAGATAAAATGGTAACTATATATGAGTCCGTCAGCTGCTGTGGATTTTTTAATATAAATTCATAAGCAGTGAAATCGATTTTGTGCGGTATGAACATATATCCATATTTCACGATATCCGCTTCGGCGGAAAAAGATATGGAGATAATCAGCCACAGCGGCACGATGCAGCACATGGATAAGAGAAAAAGAACACTGCATATAAGAATATTTTCTTTGTTGCGTTTCATACTGCACCCCCTAAAACAAAGCATTATTAGAATCAATCCGTTTAACGATTCCATTGGTTATAAGCACCAGCACAAATCCGACAATGGATTGAAATAAACCTACAGCTGATGACATTCCCACATCATTGAGCTGTCTTAACGCACGGAAAACATATGTATCAATAACATCCGTCGTAGCATACAGCGCGCCGGAATCCATTGTTACCTGATAAAACAAACCAAAATCCGCCCTAAAAATCCTGCCAACAGCCAGAATTGATAAAATAACAATTATAGGAACAATGGACGGCAGCGATATATACCATACCTGTTGAAGCCTGTTTGCGCCGTCAATTTCCGCTGCCTCAAAATACTCGTTATCAATCCCCATCAGCGCAGCGTAATAAACTACGCTGTCCATGCCAAAATGCTTCCATACATTCACAAGAATCAGTATAAATGGCCAATAGCCCGGTTTGGAATACCATGAAATTTCATTTTGCCCCATATTGCGCAGAAGATTGTTCACAAATCCGAATGAGGGATTTAGGAAAGCATATACAACATACGCCACCACAACCATGGATAAAAAATGAGGAAAAATCATTGTTGTCTGAAAAAATTTCACAGCTGCCCGGCGTTTAACCTCATAAAGGAGCAATGCGACAGCCACTGCTATAATAATTCCGATGATAATAAATAAAAAATTAAGGTATAAGGTATTAACCGTAATCCGCATAGCATCGTTGGATTTAAAGAAAAATTCAAAATTTTTAAAGCCTATCCAGTCGCTGCCCAATATTCCTTTATTATACTTATAATTTTTGAATGCCAGCACAATGCCGAACATTGGTATGTACGAAAATATAAGCACCAATATGACAGCAGGCGCTGACATCAGGAAAAATGAAAAATTATCTTTTTTAGTCGCTGTATTCGTTCTTCGGCCTTTTTTCACCGAGATCTGACCGGTATCTTGCAGTTTCATGCTTAGCCTCCTGTAAATTCAAAAAAGTTTTTTGCTACTTTTATTATACAATCAGCATAAAAAAACCACAATCCCATAAAATATATTTTTAGTACCACATTTTTAAACAATCTTTATACTGTACTTGAAAATATAATTCAAATATGATATTATGATATTATAAATTTTACGGAGTTGGTGTAACTTGATTATTTTTAATAAAACGAAATTTCTCTCCAAATATAAAATGGACAGTATTTTTTTTAGGTATTTGCGTATCATTATTGGAATAACGCTGTCCGCATTTCTGGGAATTATCATTTTATCCTCCCGATATTATTTGCATTCCGGGCGGCAGGAGCTTCTAAGCGTAAATATGCAGGCATTAACGCGCTCAAAAGAGTCATTCAGCGCTATTATGACCGAGCTTTCCGGCTGTGCTAACTATACCCATTCGGACAGCGTCGTACAAAATTTTTTAAACTCGCCCACAGGCGCGCAATATAACCGTTCAGACGCCCTGCTGATTTCTGATATAAAGCGGATGCTTAATTCCTTTATACTTGCCAATGATTATATCGACTCTGTCTATATCTATTCCTATAAAAACAATCATGTACTTACCACACTCCAACTAATAAATCTCGATAAATTCAATGACAGCAGTGTAATCCGCAATCATCTGAATGAAAAAAATGTCCTTCTTCTGCCCCGTCAGGTTATAGATAATGCTGCAGTAATCCCCAGCAACATTTTAACGTTTATTAAACCCTTCCCCGGAGATAGTATGATTCTTATAAATCTTGATATGGATAAGCTGGGCGCGGCTATTGACATCACACAGTCAGAAACCAATAACAATCTCGTTGTCGCTAACAGAGACAATAACATTATTTATGCTACCAAGAAGTCGCTTTACATGAAGACGCTTAAGGAAACCGGTTTATATAATTATTCGAAAAACCCTCCCAACACTTCGGTTAAGATTAATAATATATCTACAATTGTATCTGTTTTAAATCTGGATAATTTCGGAATCCAATTTCTGTCATTGATGCAGGACGTTAATTATCAGAATAATATCCGTTTTACCATTCTGATGCTGACGCTGGCACTGCTGATAAGCATCCTGCTGTCCGCTGTAATCTCATATATAATTGCGGCAAAATTGTTCAAACCCATAGAAAATGTTTTGCAGGTAATTGATAATCCCGAGCAATGGCTGAACATGAACCCGTCGTCACAATCCAATTTCGACGAATTGAAATACATTACTCAAAATATATTAAAAAGCTTCACCACACACCAACAGATGGAGGAAAAACTGGCGCAAAGACTGATTCTGCTCAAAAACGCACAATCCCTGGCATTATACTCACAAATTACGCCTCATTTTTTATTCAATACGCTGCAAACCATCAATCTTCTGTCAATCGAGGCTTTTCATGGCGACAATAATATCTCCGATACGATCAATCTGCTCGGTGATATGCTCCGCATCAGCCTGAAGGAAGGCGAAAGCATAATTCCGCTTGAGACGGAAATCAGGCACGCGATGTGTTACGAACAGATTCAAAAGAAACGTTACGGAGATTTATTCATTATTGTGTGGGATATCCATGAGGGTCTAATGGACTATCTGGTTCCAAAGGTAATCATACAGCCACTGATTGAAAACTCCATTTATCACGGTATAAAAAACAATAATGCCAAAGGCACGATTTGGGTGAACATCGTAAAAAACAGCGATAATTTAACGATTACTGTTTCCGATAACGGAGTGGGGCTTCCCCCCGCCCGGATCAATGAATTAAATCAAAGTCTTTCAAGCGATTATACCAGTCCTGTTGATCATATCGGGTTGCAGAATGTCAACCAGCGTATCAAAATCACCTATGGAGAAGAATACGGTGTAATTGTTCGGGCGCACGAAAGCGGCGGGCTTTACGTCAAAATCATCATTCCGCTTACTTTACAGTAATTGAATAAAAAATGCCCGCCGGTTCTTTAAAACCTGCGGGCATTTTTCACCATAAACGTTCAAAATTATATTGTTTCATTACCAAAGCTTCCATTAAATAATAATCACCATATATTGTATAGGTCATATTTCCGTTCTGACAGGATAAAAGTCCGGGCGTTTCCATTGATGTGTTCATATATTTGTCAATCAGTGATGAAAGGGTGGTATCCACTGCCTTTTTTATTTCCTCATCCTGTCTGTGCCGAAGTATCTCCATCATGCCGCAGACAGCAACCGCAGCGGCTGAAGTATCTTTATTATATTTAGTGTTTTCATAATCGGCTGCATCCCATACCGTTTTGTCATTGCCTTTTCCGCACCAAAGCGCCGGAGTGCTTTTTGGAAGGCGAAAATCCCATACCGGTATACCGTTATTATCACATAGCGAAATAAACCTTTTACATAATCTAATAGCTGTATCTAAATACTCCTGCTTCTTTGTATACTCAAATGCTATCGCAAATCCGTAAATTTCCCAGGAGGTTCCTCTCGCCCAATGCGAATTAATATCATATCCGCAATAATTTGCAGGCCCCACAGGTTTTCCGGTTTCGTCAAAATAGTATGCATGGCATACGGAATCGTCCTCCCGAACAAAATATTTCAGGGTAGTATCCGCATGGGCGTTCGCTATCTTCATATAAAACGGATTATGCGTTTCCCTCCATGACCAGTATAGCAGCGGCAAATTCATCATACAGTCAATAATGGCAAGCCCGCGGCTTTTTGCGAAAAAATGATCCTGTTTAAGCGTATCGTCTACATAAGCAGGAATTTGATCGTCCAGCCTTCCCCACGCGCGGATATAACGTCCGTTCGGGTCAAAACGCTTTGCAAGCTCGTCCGCCGCTTTCACTCCGATTTTTTTCATATTTTCATCACCGGTTAATTTATACATTGCCACCGCATAGGGAGTATATAAAAACCCCAAATCATGCATCGTTTCAAACGGCGTTTCGAATACCTTATCAAAATATTGCCTGTAAAATCCATAATTCCAGCGAAGGAACTCCGCGTCCTTCGTAATTTGATACGCCCAGTAGGCCATACCGGTAAAAAAGCTCTGTGTCCAGTTAAAAATATGGTCAAGCGTCAGGAACTGGTCTTTATTTCCCCGCACATATTTCCCGTTGGTACAAGCTGTATATTCCCGCAAATCATTTCCAATATGTTCCATATTCATTTTTGTTTTCATTATTGCGTTATTCAGCGCCTGTTCATAATTCATTCCCATTCGCCCCCTATCGCTATATATTTTTTCCCGTTATAAATAAAAACCGTTTTATCGTCTTCAGTTTTAACAATGATTTGGTTTAGAACCTCTAAATAATCCCCTACAATCAATGCCGTAACCACATTATGGGCTTCCGCTTTATCCGTATACATACGGTATTGGTAAACGCCCTTCAATTCTTCATCATATCCGAATTTTTCAAACAATTTATTTTCTGGATGCCATCCTACCGGAACAATCCTGCACGGCGTTTCAGAAAGGATTTCATCCTCCTTCATCTCATATTTTGTATTTATAATAAACGCCGATACCATCGGGCTGACATATTCCGTGCGGTCGTTTATCAGATATACGCAGGGATGAGGAGAAAAAACGCTTCTGTAATTTTTGATATAGATACCATTTTCCCATGCCTGCAAATTGTCAGATGTATAAGTCCATATTCCATCCGAATAATTAGACCACGTCACTGTTCCGCCTTGCTTAAACCTGTCCTGATCCGGCGCTTTCAATGTATCGCTTTGCGGCATAAATAAATTATGATTATCCGCTTTTCCAATAAGTGACGCATAAGGAATGTTGTAGGTGCAAACACCGCGGTCAATCAGAACCGCCTTGTGATCTACCTCCAAAATAAACGAACCTTTATCAGAATGACAATGGCCGAAATAATTCGGTCCGCTGACCATTTGCATACGTATCGCCCCGATGTCCGAAACTTCATTTAAAAGATACGTCTGTCCGATATATGGCAAATGACTGTATCCCTGCTTTAAAATATCGTCCGCCGCTTCTTCGGGTTCCTTTGCGATTATAATAAATTCTTTTTCCACATCTCCTGAAAAATCCTCCATAATCGCGTGATACAGGCTTCTCCAGCCATAATTATCCGAAATCTGCGCATAAATTGCCGCAATAATGGGATTCATCCGTTTGCTGTGCGCGTCGTTCACCGGCAAAATACAAGTGCCGTCGCCCGTTGTTGACATCATCGACAGTGCGTAATTTCCAGTATTGCCAACAGATTGCGGTACATATTTCGCAAGCGGCACCCCCCTGTAGCGTGCTAAAATATATAAAATAGGCAGTATATTTGAAAAAGTATACATCCAGTAGCCCGGCCCTTCCATGGTTCCTCCATCGTGCAGGATGTAATCGTCAATCATCTCATACAAATCATTTTCCGCTGTTTCCAGCCATGCCGCATATCTCGGGTACTCATGCGCGAGTGCGACCAGCGCCGTGATACGGCCTCCTGAAAATACGATTCCCTGATTCATATGACGGATATATTCCACTGTTTTAAAATCCGATTCCATCCTTGGCAGCGCCTTTTGAATTATGGCGTCATATATAATATGCCTGCCGTGCCATGTAAGCAGGTTTCCCGCCCAGTCCAACACCACCGCGCAGGCTTTGGCCAAAACTTCTTCCGTAAAAGAACGGTGATGCCATGTTGCGCCGGGAAATACTCCCATAATACTTTCACACCAATATGTGTGGTGTGAAAGCGAAAGAGCCATACGGCAGGCCAATTTGAGCATATCCGGGTTTTCATCCACCAACCCCACAAACGCCAAGCGCTGCATTGGTCCGGATAGTGTAGTTCGATTCATATCCCTGTCGCGTACCCATCGGCGGTCTCCGTTAGCCACAAAAGTACTGATTTCAGATTCCGGATTAATATTCATATCATCTGCAGCCTGTATTCTCATTTTGTCCATAATAAGGCGAAAAGGCGGCTTTTTTACCTTTTCCCGAATTATTTCAAGCTCTGATACATCAAAATAAATGCAGCTTGACGGCGCAATTTCGTATGTCTCGCAGAAACAGCCTTCCCATTTTTCGTCATATGGACTGATTCTTTTTTCCATTTCCTGTTGTTTTACACTGTCAGCCAAGCCGAACCAATATAAGGTAACCGTAGCAGGCGCGTTATCTATATATGTAAATTCCACGCGTACACTTGTAATTTCATTGCCAGATATATGTCCGTCGAACTCACCGGTTGTATCGTTACCCGTCTTTTCCATCACTGTTTTCATACAGCCGTCTATCATACATCGCACACGAAATGAAACTGTTTTGGGGACAGCAGCGAAAACCCGAAAGATATTAAAATCTTTGATATTCAGCCGGCCGTTGCGTTCCATGGCTACAATTTCACCATCTGGCTGATTCCAAATCGTTACGTTAACGCCATTCCATTTTTGGCTTATTTCAGCGCCCGCGTTGTCCCCGATTTCCTGTTTGTAATGATTCAGCGGCGTGAATTTTTCATGATCGGGATAGGATTCACCGCCATCCCAAAAAGTCTCAAATATGCTTTCCGCTTCGTTGATCTGCACATTTCTCAAAAAAAACACTTCCTTATTGATTTCTGTATTCCGTCGGCGTAACGCCGGTATAGCGCTTAAACAGCTTATAAAAATATTTCAGGCTTTTATATCCAACCTGTTCGCTTACTTCATATACTTTCAGTCTATGATCCTTTAGCAGCTCCATTGCTTTTTTCATACGAAGCTCAACAAGATAATCAATAAAATTCTGCCCTGTTTGTTCCTTAAAAAGGCGGCTTATATATACCGGGCTTACATAGATACTGTTTGCAACGCTTTCCAGAGAAATGTCAAAACAGCAGTTCACGTCAATATATTCCTTTGCTTTATTGATCAGCAGCTTCTCAGATGTTGCCGCGTTACTATTGATTTTCGCTGCTATTTGCATAAATACCAAACGGCTTTTTATCCGAACCGTCTCCATATCAGAGCATTGCGCAAACACCGCAATTTCCTCATTAATGTTTCCCACCATCTGATTCAGATTACTTTGCAGCTTTTTTAAAAGTTCAATATTAAATGTTTTTGCTGTTTCAAGCTCTATATTCTGACTGCCGTAATAATTATTCAAAAGATTATTTACCGCTTCCGTATCACCAAGATTAATATAGTAAATAATCAATTTTTTATATTCCGCATCCACACTGCTCGGAGTATTTTCCCCTTCGTTCTGTTCAAAATGTCTCCCATATTGCGATAATTCAAAAACAGAACTGAAAAACTGTATGCTTTCCACGTCAAAATCCGCATTCAGCAATTCCTTGAGTTCTCCTTTCTTGTCAATTAGAAACGTCATCACACTGTCCTTCATATCTGCTTTGCCATTCACTCCGGCAATCCAAAAACGGTCCTCTTCCTTATTAAAAAAATAATAGGAGATGTCCTTACCACTATTATAAAATATCTGCCAGATGGCTGTGGAAAATCCATCCAGATCATGTTTCCAAACTGTTTGCATATAATTTTCATAATCATTCATCCGTAGTACGGCAATTATACAGGGATTTTGCGCATAAGCCGGGTCCAACCCGATCATGTTGAAATATTCACCGATTTTCTTTTGGTTTTGCATTGCTCCCGTAAAAAGGTCAAAGAAAAATTGACGTGCTATAAAAGGCAGCAGCTGGTGCTGCTCCCTTTTATTTTCATCCAGCTGATTACGTATATTCTTAAATGTCTGAATAATTTCCCCATAACGCGTCGGCTTCAGCAGATAATCTGAAACATTATATTTCATTGCCTGACGAGCGAATTCAAAATCCTGATGTCCGCTGATTATAACCGGTTTAATCTGAGGCGCATTTTTGTATAGATATTCACACAGCTCTAAACCATCCATTAAAGGCATTTTAATGTCTGTCAGCACAACATCCACATCATTGTTTTCAATGAATTCCACCGCCTGTTTTCCGTTCGCGAATTTTCCGCAGACCTCAAACCCGATTTTATCCCATTCAATAATTCTGCTGATGCTTTCAAGCATAAATGGTTCATCATCCACAATAATCAATTTGTACATGCATATTACCTCCACTTATCCATACCTCTCCAAGGAGTATTCAAATCCGGCCAAAATACAAAATGTTCATTCATTACCTCATGCCAGTTAACGGGAATATCACCCTTCGCTTTGCTCTGATACCATGGCTTTTCAATTTCAACAGGCAATTCCCTGTAAAAAAATAAATAATTTTCTAAAACATAAATGGCGCCATATTTTTCCCTCTCCTTATCCGTGTTTTCCTGAAGCAGATAATGATAGTGCATATAGGAGGAAAGCTTTCCGAATTGAATTTTCGCGAAAGTTGCTTTTGGCTGCGTTTCCGTTGTGCTACGTATCCAGTGCTCCTCATCTTTGGGTCGGTTATAATGAAATATATCCTCCATCCGGGCATATTTTCCGTTTTCCATTCCGACGTCTTCTAAAAATCTTGGTTCCCCAAAAAGAGCCTCCGCCGACAGGCTCCCGTCATGATCCTCCATATAAATCATTACCATATTTTCATATGAAAATACACTCATAACAATATCTTTACCAATAGGGTGATTCATAAAAAACTGTTTCGCCTCATTTTTTCTGTTATGGACAATTTTTGTTACATAAACCTTTCTTTCCACCATGTACTATCAATCCTTCTGTATACTATCTCTCTATATTTTCTACATTCATCTAAACCATAATTACTATAATTCTATCTGTATTATACTATACTTTTCATCTTTTGTACAGAGCGAAAACAATAATGTATAATTTTGTAGGACTAAATAATAAAATACAATGCCTTCTATATTAAAAAAGTGTGCTGCGGCACACTTCAACTCCCCTGCCTCTCAATCTTGAGGTGTCTTTTTCTTTTACTTTCATTTTTTGCTTAACATTTTAAATTTTTTATGGTATAATTGTTTTATGAATATTTTAAAACAAATTTTTAATAACCATTTTAATAAACTTGTTTCCTCAGGATTGAACATTCGTCCTGCCGTTATTGAAAACGTGGACAGAATGCTCCATTGCGGTGATTTTTCCTATGGATTCGCTGCTCTGGGTTGTGAGCATTGGGGCGACTTTAAGCTTATTCCTTTTCACTGTAAGAGCCGATTTTGCACTACCTTCGGTAATCTTTATTCCATGCAGCGTGCCGAGGCTATTTCTTTTAAAATGATTAACTGCTCCCACATGCATTGTGTTTTTACCTTACCTGAACAGTTACGCATATACTTCCGCAAAGACAGAAAGCTGCTGAATTGTTTATTTCATTCCGTTCGCGATGTGATACTGCGATTTTTTCGCCAAATCCAGCAAGTCAGAAAACTTTACTCCCGGCTTTGTTTGTGTTTTGCATACCTTCGGTCGCAGCTTGCAATGGAATCCTCATATCCATGTTATCACCTGCCAAGCATTTAAAAATGATTAGATATTATGGCATTTACACCAAACATCACAAAAATTCTGATAAACTTATCAAGTTAATGAGAGGTCATCATAAAGCTTTTATAATAAGTTCTTCTAATTGGAGAATGCTTATCCTTTCTTCTTTCGGTTATGACCCGCTCAGGTGCAAGTGCGGTCATTTTTATACGCTTTGGAAATCGTTCTAAATGGCTCTCTATTAATTGAAAAATATAGAAAGTATATTAATGATCCTTGATTTAATACCTATTTTTCTTTTGTTTTATACCAATTTCAATTAATAGAGCTATATAACCCAATATTTTCTTGCACTATCCCTTAGTATTTCGTGTCCCATCTTAACCATTTTATTACTTATATAGCATTATATTTATTATGCCTTTTTTTCGCAATTTCTTATAAAGAAAAAAAGAGATACCCTACGATATCTCCCTGCCTGTTGTATTTTGTTACATAATACTGTAAGTAATATCAAAACCCATCCGTTGAATTTACCCATTTATAAACTTAAGTACTTTTTTGCCTTCTGCATCTGGATTCAGCTTATATATTTGCTCCGTGATTTTCTCCACGGCTTCATCCGGTGAAATTTCACGTGCTTGATTAAATACGCTTTCGTCCCAGAAACGCTCTACAGCACAAAACATGGTAGACGACCAGCCGTATTCTTCACCTTTTGCCGACAGCTTTCTCGCGTTGCCGCACATGGTAATATACATTTTCATCTGCAATTCGGTAATCACCTTGTCAAATTTTGACTTCTCTTCTTTTCCGAACCCGCCCTCCTGCTTAATAATATGTAAGGGCATAGCGTCATTTTGTTCAATAATCTCGTAAATCTGTTTTGCCATATAGCTTATCTTTCCATCATTATAAGCCTCGTGAAAACTTTTTCCTTTTCTGCGAGCGGATAAAAAATACGGATACCAGTTTTTCGTTATGTAACCGCTTTTATTGAAAAACAGCTTGGAATAAGCGATGTCATCGTGCTCGCCCAGTACCCGCATACGCCACTCCCATGGATCGGTTTCAGGATTTTCGGTATGCCATCGGACAGGCGTTTCATATGGTGGGGTTTCCTGCCAATTCCATGGGATGATTGCATATATGCCTTCGCAATTGCCGCCTCCCATTGAAAAGCCGGATTTGCGCACTGCATTAATAAAATCTTCAAACGATAATATCTTATCCATTACTTACCATCCTCGTTACAGTTTCATTATAATTCCATACGCATCCTTAGACTTTGCGTATTCATCCTCAAACATATTTTTGACCCCATCGCCAAATCCGATGGAATGCGAAGCCATAAAGCTATCATAAATAATATTGTCTTTAAAGGGCAGCAGTACCGTATCAAGCATAACAGGCAACGGAAGGCGCATGGCATTTGTCTGTTCCTCGTTCTGAGCGTTGAAAATCCCGGCGAACTCATCGCGCCGGATGATGCCGTAAAGGTTCACCGCTGCTTTAACATATGTATCCAGCGGCTTACGCATCTTTGCTCTACCATTGGGGCAGCGAACAACGTTGTCAGCGGGGTTGTATTTTTCAAATATCTTTTTTGCTTGATTTTCAGTCATCGTTATTCTGCCCTCTCTTTTCCTTGATTCATCCACTATAAATTTCCGATACAACATATTTATATGATATGATATCATATCTTTATCAAAATTACAATATATTGCAACAAAATCTTTCACATTTGTAACTGCCTTTTAGCTCAAATTCCATCTCCTGATTTTCATAAACAATGACTTTTCCCACCATACCATTCCATATTTCTTCGATAAAATTTGGGATTAGACAATCCTGCTTTTTCAATACCTGTATAAATTCTGCAATGGCTTGACGCTTTGCGGCATACTCCATCCGCTTATTGCTGACAGCGGCAATAGCCAGCTGCATCCTGTCAAACCGGTCTTTCAGCTCCGAATACTTTCTGGTATATTCAGCCTGATTCAGCGCTGATCGCGCGTTTTCATCCACGCAGCCGCGGAGCAGTGCGGTGACGGTTTAGAGTTCCTCCCGCAGTTTATCATCCTCCCTGTCAAGGGCGGACGTATCCGTCAGCTTGTCAACGATTCCATCGTATTTCCACAGTATTTCATTTTTGTTCACTATCATCCGGTTTATTGCATCCACAAATGCTTTTTAATGTCCTCTTCATAAAGGTGCGGGGTTCTGCATTTCTCCTGATTCGTAAATTTATGGTTGCATTGCCAGATCACCCGTCGATATTTGCTGTTGGAATGCCAGACCTTGCTTCCGTAGAACCCGCCGCACTGTCCGCAGACGATTCTGCCCGAAAACGGGCTGTGCCCTGTCATATAACCTTCGGCGGATTTCCGTTTCTGAAATTCATACTGTACCATGTTGAAAACCTCATAGGTACAATGGCGGGATGGCTGTTTTCTACATAAAACTGCTGAATTTCGCCCTCGTTCACTTTTTTCTTTTTGGTCAGAAAATGCTCCTTTACTTTTTCATAACTGTAATATCAAAGTGCGGTCTGTGTATCGTTCGGGTCGCCGTTTCTTGCTAAATCATATTCAACAGACCAGTCCAGATTTCGGTATTCCTCGCCCCTTTGATCTTCCTGTATGAATTTCACCAACAAGTCAAGCATTTCCTCTGTCCATGTGTTCCGGTCAATCTGCGCGGTAGTAAACACGTTTGCGGTGATCATTTCGAACCCAAATATATCCTTGACGTGCGTTTTTGCCGCTCCGTCCACCACCTCCGCAACCAAATGGCTCGGAATGAACAGCACTCCGCCGCCCGCACCGAACACCACGTCGCCCGGCAGACAAATAGCGTTTCCAATGCGTGTCGGCGTATTGAAGCCAGTCATTACAAAGTCACGGATGGGAGTGGGGTCGATGCCCCGATAATACACCTGCACACCTTCCACCTGCTCCATCTGTTCGGTGTCACGGATGCCGCCCCAGATGACGCCGCCGCCCGTTTTGGTTCTTGTTCTGATGGCGGTGGTCAGGTTTCCGCCCAAAAATGTGCCTTTATAGATTTTGTCATACATATCGGCGACTACAACGTCCCCTTCCACAAGGCTGTCGATCACCCATTGATTATAATTTCCTTTTCTGCCTTCCGCCATGCCGATGGCAAACATGGTTTCATGAAGGTCGGGGCGAGTGGGACAAAAGGTACAAGTAACCGCCCGACCGATGAGCTTTCTGCCGTCATTATGCAATGTTTTCATTCTTCCTTCGAACTGGCTTTCATACCCTTTGACAAAAATCGGTTTCCATACCTCCTCGAGGGTCATCCCTTTCAAGGCCTCCAAATATTTGTCCGCCACCTTTGGGCGTCCGTCTGAAAAACGTTCGCCTTTCCACTGCGGTGTCACCGCGATAATATCTTCTTTTACATTCAAATTCATAAGTGCATTCCTCCGTCGACAATAATATCCATTCCCGTAATATATCTTCCCTCTTCCGAGCATAACAGCAATGCCGTGCCCGTGCAATCCTCCGCTTTTCCTTCATATCCCGCCGGAATACCGCCAAGCATTAGTTTTCTGTATTCCGCAACCGCAAGGGCAGCTTCGTTTCTGGGTGTTGCGATAACCCCCGGAGCGATATTATTGACCGTAATGCCATCGGGCGCTAACTGCTTTGCCAGATTGATGGTCAGATTCATCAGCGCTGCTTTTGTCGCGGCATACACCGCCATATCCTTATGCGGTTTCACCTGTTGCACGCTGCCGACGGTCACAATTCTGCCCCATTTCTGCTTCTGCATAGCCGGAGCATAGGTCTGTATCAGTTCGAGTGAGCTTTTCAGATTCACCCGCACCTGCTCGTCAAATTCTTCTCCTGTAATTTCATTCCATGGCTTTCTGAACTGTACCGACGCGTTGAGCACCAAAATATCAATGCCGCCGGTCTGCCTGTACAGATTTTTAGCGCAATTTTCCTGCGACAGGTCGCCAATTATGGGGGTTGCATTTTTTATCATTTTTGCCGCGTCTTTGCATTTATCTATATTTTTCGCCCCATGAACGAATACGCTCGCACCGTTTTCCGCAAGGCATTTTGCAATGGCAAAACCAATGCCTTGCGTAGAGCCTGTTACCAGTGCTTTTTTTCCTGTTAAGTCAAACATATTTCTACCTCTTATAAAGTAATTTTAAATTCGTTAGTGCCTTTTTTTGAGAAATTTATGGTGCGTGTGGTCGTATTACCGTTACTGGTAATTTTCAAATCATATTTACCGTAAAACCCGTTGAATTGTGTTTTCCCATCCTCTTTGCTACGGATGATTTCATTCGTGCGCCACTGCTCGCAAAAAAGCTTTTGAATCACCTTGTAGGCAGGTTTGGGCGTAAAATCGAACCGCAGAAGCCCGCCGCGATAATAGTTTTCACCCGAGGTCATATCCCCCTGCTCAGCAAATGCCGCATACCCGTCCACCAGATTCCAGTAGATGATACTCTCCATCGCTTCATGGCTGAACCACATCGAGTATATATTTTTGATAATTTCCGCCTGTATTTCTTCATCTTCAGGGTTTTCAGTATAGGCCGGAATGGTCAACTCAGTTATCTGCATCGGCTTTCCAAAATCCGCATAGCGGTCAAGCACCTTATACATTTGTACAGGATCATAAAATATTTTCGTTGATTCCGTCTCGTCCTCCGCCCTGTAAAACATATGGTACTGCAATCCGATGGTATCTATACGCGAGCCTTTATTCAGTGCACGTTCAATCTGCATATAATACTGGCTGCGGTTACCGTTAAACACATCCCATATATTACAATGCGCTTCGTTGATAATGAGTTCATTCAACGGAAAATAACGCTCAGCTTGTTTAAAGCTCCATTCAATCAAATCCGGTTCATTAAAAAATACCGTACGCCCTTCCCGAAACAGTGTTTCGTTGGTGACTTCCCAGCCATGAATGCGGTTCGCATAACGCTTAGCCAATTCGAAAAATCGCTTATCCAGTTTCTTCTTGATTTCATCCACCTCATTCACAAGCCATTTTGGTGACCATTGGTCATACATCAGGCAATGCGCCTTTGGCGTGATTCCGTTTTGTTCGCAGTATTCAAGACATAAATCCGGTGCTGGGCGGCGGTATATTTTTGGGCTGTCCATTTCAAATCGTGGTTTGCCCTCCACCGGCTCCAGATCACTCCAATAAAAAGGCAGCGTTGCCATATTAAAGGCATCCTTAAAATATTGTTTATACATTTCATTCTTTTCTGCGCTTTCCAACTCGTCCAGCATAAAAAGATTGGCTCCGTACTGAAACTCATGCGTTTTTTGTTTGACTTCTACATTCACGCCAGATAACGGATTGCCATTGTTATCAGTGAACAATAGCTTGGCAAATCCCTTGCGGTTTTTTTCAATGCCGCTGTCAATCCGCTGTTTCATATAATCCTTGTTTTCTTCAAAAGGCTTTAATACCTGTTCTCTTCGACTACTCATTGTATGTTTCCCCCTATCATTTCATCTATATTATACGGTTGATTGAATTCCATTTCAAAACCGCAGTTAATCTGAGATGAATATTTTTCAGGATCTTCCGTATTGCTCATAAACATGCCGTAATGATTCGGCACACCCACCTTTGGACAAATGATCTTTGTCAAATTTACCGCTTCCTCCACGTTCATATTGCCTAATTTCCCGTTAATGCAGATAAACATAACATCAATTGAATAATTTTTCAGTTCCTTTAATTTTTCATTATAATAGGTATCGCCTGAAAAATAGAGCGTTCTGCCGCCGTGGCGTATAATCAGCCCAATGGCGGGTACAGTATGGTCGGCAAATACCGCTTCAATTTTAAATTCTCCGGCGGTCACGCGATCCCCTTTATTCAATGCCTTTTTATTTTTAACTCCAAGCTTTTCAAGCAGTTCCATGCAATCCAATGGCGCGTAAAACATCTTTGTTGCTAAATCCATTTCAATAATTGCATCCGGGTCCAAATGGTCAAGGTGATTATGCGTACAGATTACCACATCCGAGTGCAAATCCTTCGGCTGCACCGGACACTTTACCATTCTTTCCCGCCCCGCCACCTTGTTTACGATATCGGATAAATAAGGGTCGATACAGATTTCCGTTTTTTCATCGCTGAGTATATATCCACTTTGACCGATCCATGTTATTTTCATCAGCTCCACTCCCTGTCATTCGCCCATTCATTATTCCATTCGTCCGTCGGTTCCCACTGTCCCGGATATTTTTCATGAATATGCTGCGCAATTAATTCTTCATTCAGTTCATCAATACCCAAGCCCGGTTTGTTTGGAACAGTTGCAAATCCATCTACAATCAGCGGATTGTCAATTCCCTTTGCTATATCATTCCACCACGGAATATCGCTTGAATGATACTCTACCGCCAGTACATTCTGCATCGCCGCCGCGCAATGTATTGCTGCCATACAAGCAACCGGACTTTCCGCCATATGTATTGCCATAGCAACTCCGTATTTGTCGCACAAATTGCCCAGTTTTTTCATTTCAAGTGCTCCGCCCACTGTCAGCACATCAGGATGAACCACGGAAACACCACCGCTTTTCATCAGCGGCTCAAAATTCTCCGCCAGATAAATGTCTTCGCCCGTACAGATGGGCACCTGACAGCTATTCGCAATCTTCACATAATGGCTGGTATAATTCCACGGGGCAATATCCTCAATCCACGCGATATTATATTTTTCAAGCCGCCTTGCGAACATTATGCAGTCTTCAATGCAGATATGCCCGAAATGGTCGATTGCAAGCGGCACATCATAACCGATAACGCTCCGCACCTCTGCCACATAGTTTTCCAGATAGTCCATTCCTTTGTGCGTGATATGTATGCCTGTGGCATGATGCGGAATGGTGAAGGTTTCATAGTTTTTCCCAAGCATCATGTCCATATCAATAGAGCCCTTCTGATGGTTGATTGCCTTCATGGAATACTTTTTAATCTCCTCCAAAAAACCAATCGGGGCGTTCAGGCATCCCGGCTCGTCAAGCAGGAGTTCAATCCCTAAATCCATTTTTAAAAAGGTGAACCCCATATCCAGCCGCTTTTTCAGCGCTTTTCCCATATCTGCGCCTGTATGCTTTCCGTCCACATCGGTGTCGCAGTACATCCGTACCTTGTCGCGGAATTTGCCGCCCAGCATCTGCCATAATGGAACGCCCCACGCCTTGCCCGCTAAATCCCACAGCGCTATTTCGATACCACTCACTCCGCCACCCTGGCGGGAATGTCCGCCAAATTGCTTAATTCTTCTGAAAATTTTATCGACATTACAAGGATTTTCACCGATTATCCTTGATTTAAGCATTAGCGCATAGGTTGCGCTGGATGCATCGCGCACTTCGCCGTAGCCCACGATGCCCTGATTGGTATAAATTTTAATCAGCGGGCAATGCTTGGGCGCACCATTGATATTTGTTATGCGCAGATCGGTGATCTTTAGTTCTGATGGTGCAGAACAGGTGTTTATATTTTCCGAAATTGTATCAAAAATATTATTTTGCATTATATCCTCCTATTGACATCTTTGAATATTATGTTTATAATTATAAATGATAAATATACAAAAGTCATCAAATATATTATCAGGTTTGCAAACTATATTTCGTTTTGGAGGAAAAGATATGGAAGTCAGTGAAGCACTCATCCCATCCGGAAATATGAATCATTTTTTATTAAAACTGTTCCACTCCCGCGTTCAGCCGGGCAAGCGCGCATACCGACAGCACCATCATACCGAGTTTGAAATCGCTGTGTTTAAGGAAGGCTGCGGCACTTATACTGTGGGAGCGAAAACCTATTCTATCCACGAGGGCGACGTGTTTTTGTTCAGCACCCATGAAGTGCATTGCATTACGGAAATCGCAGGCTGCGATCAAATGGTTTTAATGAACATTCACTTTGAACCGCGGTTTATCTGGTCGCCGGGCAATAATTTATTTGACGCGAAATATTTGAAAATCTTTTTTGACAGAAACGAAAACTTTGAAAACCGATTGGACAGGTACAACCCCGCAACCGAAAAAATCCGCAGCTTAATGCTGCAAATGGAACAGGAATTTCATGACAAACCGCCGGAGTATGAACTGATGGTCAAAATTCAGCTGCTGACCATATTAGTGACGCTGATACGGAATTACAACTATGTGAATGAAACTGGCTCAGGCTATCCGGTAACACAGCAAAGCCTCGCCAAAATTGAAGAGGCTATGCTGTTTATTGATCAAAATATTGAAAAGGATTTGTCACTGGAGGATATCGCCGCGACCGCCAGCATGAGCAGGACATATTTTTCAACAATTTTCAAAAAACTGAACGGCATCTCCCCCTGGGATTATATCACAACCAAGCGGATTGAAAAATCTATCGAGCGCCTACGCGGCAGCGACGAAACGGTACTGGAAATCGCATGTTCCTGCGGATTTAACAACACCGCTAATTTCAACCGCGCATTTAGTAAAATTACCGGAAAAGTGCCGAAGGATTACCGATGAACTTATTTATATGAATTCAAAATACAAATATCGTAACATTTATGCCATTCAGGCACATCGTTTATTGGGGAATTTACTCCTCCATATTTGACTTTCGATATGTTGATGTCGAACTCGGACCTCGAGTTGACGGTTTATTTTTTACCGCTGGATATGTTTATGTCGAGCCAAAAAGAACGAAAAATGAGCGGCTGAGGATTTACTCCCAAGCCGCCCTAATCCTTAATATGGCTTATAATAAGGCTTTTTTTATCACTTTTATGATTCCACTTTTGACATCAATACCACACACTCAACGTGTCGTGAGTCGATGATATTGATGTTTGTTGGTTAGTGTCGAGTGGATAGAATAAATGCTTTAGCAATAACTGGGGTGTATACCGAATACGACGAGCTGGTCGGGCGGCTTACCCAATAGGTCACCATCTACGAGGATAAATTTACCGTGGAATTCAACTCCATTGTTACGGTGGATGTGTAAAATATTTCTTTCACTATACCAATTTCCTCTTGAATTTTCTTTATTTATGACGAAAAGACACCTCAAATTCGAGATGTCTTTTTAAATATATAGCAAAATTTCTTATATCTGATGTCCCTTTATCCATGCACAAATATCGCTGTAGTCCATATTCCCCATTGCCATACTAAGCCCCAGATCGATTAACTGCTGCTGTGTATAAGAAATATCTACTTGATTCGTTCTTAGCTTGATCATCATTGCTAAAACCGCCGTTCGTTTATTACCGTCCACATACGGATGGCTTTGACATATGGCATAAGCAATCCTTGCCGATTTCTCAATAACAGTAGGGTATAATTCTTCGTCGTCAAAGGTCTGCATGCAATTCAAAACAGCGGACTCTAAAATCCCCCGCTCTCTCACGCCGTCAAGCCCGCCAGTTTTCGCAATCAGCCTACTGTGTATCATCAAAACCTCTTCCACCGTAAGAACAATCATTTTGCAAGCTCCTTCAATGCCACTAAGTTCTCATCAATCAATCTATCGGTCGTATCGCTGATCAGCTTTTCTCTTACGGCTTTTATTTCCTCATATTCGTTGAAATCGACAACCAGATATCTTGGCTTATTGTTTTTCAAAATGACAGCCATTCCATTTTCGTCAACCAATCTTACAACTTTTGAAAAATTCTGATTTGCATCTGTCATCGGAACCAACATTTTTGTATCTATCGTCATGTCAATCCTCCATTCCGCTGCCGATGTCGGCAGCATATAATATATAAATAGCCTCACTAATATTATATCACAAATATAGGATAAAATCAACCTATTTTAAAAATATTTTTATATTCCGTCTACACTGTACACTTAAAAACTATCTATATTTTCTTTTATGTAATCCATCTGCAACATTGTCAAATTGTCTTTATATTGATAAAATACTTTATCCAGTTCATATAATGCGGATGACTGGCTATCGTCTTGCGATCCTGTTGTTGAGTCGCCAATGATTCCAATCGCTTTCTCCAATAGCTGATAAGTATATTCCGCTTTGATTTCCTTTAGTGCTTTTAATGTCATTCGGACGAATTGACCGTCGAAAAAATTGATATTATACCCATTGAAGAAAAACTGGTCAAATCCTCCGTTATTTACTTCCGCTTCGAGGTTTTGAAGCAAAAGAATATTTTTCTCTTCATCCGTCATGTTTTGAAAATCGCTATCGTATTTTTTCCATAATATTTTTGTAATTTCCATCACGGCATAATCCGGATCTTGCTCGCTATTTATAATGGTTTTGGCATAATTTTTCTCACTACTCATTATATTATCCCTGTTAAAATCAAAATCAAACACAAATTCAAGACTGTCGCCGTCTTTATGCAGCCTGTAATACCCTTTGGCAGAACGGACATATATCCAATCGCCTGTGTCCATAATTGAATCGATCACAATATCCGATAGTTGCTTTCTGTCGGTACCGTCCAAATTGGCTCTGAAAAGCGCTTTTTCAGAATTAAATCCAATATAATAAAGTTTGTCATCAACAATTGTAAATGAACTGTCTTTAATCGTATTTTTCGATATTACATGAAACGGTCTGCCATCCGATATTCTTATTTTTTTAATACCGAAACGTCCGCTGTTGTAATATATAAACCCATTATCTACGATAAATCTTGTTGTTGAGACAATACCATCTTCAAGCGTACAGATAATTCTTTCATTCTGACCATTATAATCAATGCTTTTTATTTCATAACAATGATCCTTATCGTCTGCTTTTATATAGTAAATATTTCCTTTGGTCGCTACTAAAGAAAATGACATATCATTACTAAGCTTTTTTTCATTCTCACCATTTAACCCCATGACATATATTCCAGCATTAGTTGATGTATCAAACAGCTTTCCGGCTCTTCTGGAAAAAAATAATTTATCATCAACCAAGTTCAGTGATAATACAATACCTTTTTCAATATCATCCGATAACCTTATTGCATTCTTTATATCGCTAAGATGAACTTTATTCACGCAATGATCAAATGTAAGAATATTATCATAATATAAATTCCCATCATATATGTTTTTATCAGTACAGAAAGGAATTTGGTTTGGTACAATGCTAAACTCGCTTAGATCGGGGGTAGCTTTTAGATATTTCCCGACTCCTGTTATATATAAATAATCATCAGAGTAGGAATAAAATCCAAAGTTAGCCAAATTTCCAATGGTATTGCCTCTTTCTTCTATGGTGTTACTAATGGTTTCTTTAATTTTGTTGGTATCAATATCAACTCTTCTTTCATTAGAATTCCAGTTTACCATAAAATCAAGTCCTTCGGCTATAAACCGCAGTGGCACATAGGTTCTGTCGTTTATGATTGTTGGCGGAACATCCAAATCCTTAACAGCTCCGTTTATTTTCGCTGTATTCCCATCTATCGTGATCTCTATCATATCTAAAACATTGTCGCAAAATACCTGATCAAAATTGTCTAAACTTAAATCTCCGATGTCCAGACCATCGCATCTTCTTATAGCAACAACCTTATTTAAGTCAGTATTCCATAAGACCTTCGCATTAAACTTTTCAAAAACTGCCCGAAACGGAACCAGAGTTCTGTTGTTGATTATATAGACAGGTTCGCTTAGCTCAATTTTTTGGTTGTCTATATAAATTGTGATATCCTCTTTTGCAAAGCATAAAATTGATGTCGCCAGAATAGTAAATAAAAGTATCCATAGGATTGTTTTACGCATTTCCGAATCACCTCATAAATCGTTGTAAGAATATCATAACATAAAATAATTAACCAACTCAGCCCCTATTGAAACTTATCTGCCGGAATTGTCCCATGTAACTCTATTGTTCAGCACTGACTGCGCAAAATCGTAATCCGATCTTTTGACATAGAATTTATATTCAGAAAATCGGTTGCCGCTTGTGGGATTCAATATATCATGGAGCTATATTGGGTTTATCGCATAATCAATGTTATGCGCCGCAAGCTTGCTTCTGATCTCCGCTTGCGTTTTTAAGTCAAATGTCACCGTCAGTTCTTTTCTGTTCAATATCGTTATCATACATTGTCCCTCTCCCTCGAATGATCAATTTGAATCAGTTTCATCGTGCTGCCATTCTTTCTTGGGAAACCGTTAATAATCAATGTTTTTATTTTTTATCCCGCTTTTTTGATTTTATTTCAGCATGCTTTATATTCTCAGTCACCCTGAACCGTACGATTTCACTGATCAGTTCATAAGGCAACGGCTGATCAATGGGAAACTGAATGGCTCCCTTTGAGCTTTTATAGGCGGACAGCTTATGTTCAAAGGCTTCCACTCCGCTGGCGCCGGGATAAAACCCGATATGCTTTTTGTGGACTGCAAAATGAACCAGATTTCCGTACATGGCAAAGGTCGGCATCTGCCAGCTGATTTTTTCTTCCGCTTTCGGCGCCGATTCCCTAATTACGTTCCTCAATTCTTGCAGTTTTGCTTGAATTTCCGGCGAAAACTGCGCAATATAACCGTCGATCGTATTGATTTCATCTTTCATTTTTTTCATCTCCTGCTTGAACATATTTGAGCTGCAGCCACGCCATATATTCCTCTTCCCGAATAGTCAGCTTCTCCATCCTATTCTGCTCCGAATTACAGCAACACAGAATCAGGTCACCGCCATTCCAAGCATAAAAATCAATATCGTCATAGGCTTCCTCATTTATTTTCTCGCCCAGATAAATCTGTCTTGCAGGCACCTGCATGGGGTCTGACAAATCCACAAGCATTTTCCTCCATAGCTGCTTAGCAACAGATGTATTTCATTTAGCCTGTCAATTTCGGTCGCCACGTTATAAAAGCTTTCCGCCCGCAAAAAGAATCCGTCGCGCGGCTTTTTGATTCCTTTGGAAATGGTCAGATAGTTTATTGTCTTGAAAAAGTTATTTTTGAAGATATAGGTTCTAACATATCCAGACTTTTTAGTGCCATTACGTCTATCTCCAGGTTAGGTGCCGCAGCTGTCGTAGGCAATGAAATTTCATTTTCAAGGGTTATGCTGCCTCCCACTTCAAAATCCTTATTTATAATATAAAGATGAATGATTCTATGATTACTTTTCACAGCAATCGCAAACACAGCAGATGTATTTTCCAAAATATTATTTGTATATTCCACTTTTAACGTATATGTTCCTGCCTCATTGGGTATCGTATCCAGTTTCACGCCGTTGCTGAACAGTCCGTACGAATCGACGGATAAGGTTTCATCGTCCGTTGCGTGAAAAAGGCTGATTTTAGCGGAGATGGGCTCTAAGGTTTCCAAGCTTTTCACCGCGATTAAATTGATTTCAGGATTCGGCTCAGCAGCGGCGGACGGCAATACAATTTCTTTTTCTATCTCGGTCACGTTTCCCGACAAGGTTTTATTGATAACATAACTGCCAATCAGTTTCTGCCTGCTTTTGACCGTGAGTATAAATACCGCCGACGTATCATTTTGAGCGCTCCTTGCATACCGCGCTTTAAAAATATATGTTCCGCCTTCTTTTGAAATCACATCAATTTTTTGATTGCCGTTGTAAATTCCGTATGAATCGACATACAGGGCTTCATCCTCCGCAGTGACGGGAGGAATATACTGCGCGACCACCGCGTCATTGTACCCTTTGCCTGTCAGCCTCGCCAAATCGCCCGCGCTGAACGAATCCGCTTCGGAATACCCAACCGCATAATAACTGTTGTTTGCATACACGGCGGAATGATAATAATCATTATACAGGCCACCCATATGGCGCTTATAAACCACGTTTCCGTTCAGATCATATTTTACCAGAATCGCGTCATTATATCCATTTCCGGCGATTCCAGCCCAGTCGCCGCTGCCAAACGAGGTATTTGTCGCATAGCCTGCAACAATGAACCCATCCGCAGCCGGAGAAACCGAATTGAATTCATCATAACCCAGCCCTCCGAAATTCCGTATCCAGATTACATTACCGTTCAGGTCATATTTTACGGCAATACCATCATTGACACCCTTTCCCCCAATACCGGCCAGCTCACCCGATCCAAACCCGTTGGATGAACCTACTACCACAATTCCGTCGCCGACAGCCGCTGCCGAATAGAAGGTGTTATCACCGGAGCCACCGAAATATCTTTTCCAGATTACGTTGCCGTTCACATCAAACTTGACAAGAATCGCCTTCGTATTGTAGCCGAATAAAGATATCCCTGTCCAGTCGCCCGTTCCGAACGAGCCGTATTGTGAATATCCTGCGGCGACGTACCCTCCCGGCACACGAATCACGGAATGGAATTCATCCCTTGTCGTTCCGCCGAAGTTGTTTTTCCATAAAACGTTCCCGTTTAAGTCGAATTTGACAATTATGGCGTCACGGTATATCTTTTCATAGTCTTTGTATCCTTTGCAGGAAAAACCCGTCCAGTCGGCGTTGCCGAAGGAATGAGAGGAAGAGCTGCCGACCGCCACATATCCGTCCGTATCGCATATGACGGAACTGAAATAATCAAAGTTTGTGATGGCATTATACACATCCGTACCCGAACCTCCAAAATGTTTTTTCCAGAGTAGATTTCCATTCTTGTCATATTTTGCAATAGAAGCATCTTCATCAGTTTGAGCAGTCACGTTTGCCCAATCCTCCGTGCCAAGTGATTTTGAAGATCCTACGGCTACATATCCATCCTTTGCTAAAGCGATTGATTTAAATTTATTATCGTTTGAACCGCCCAGCAATTGTTTCCAAATCAGATTGCCCGCAAAATCATATTTTGCCAATAATGAATAGGTGCCGTTAATTTTACTGATATCCGCAAAATCACCTGAATCGACCGAAGCTGTATAGCCGACTGCAAGAATTCCGTCCGCATCCGCCGCCATACCGTAAAATTGTTCATAATGGCTTCCACCGAAATTCCGGACTGACAACAGGCTCGGGAGCTGATAAGCATATGCCGCTACATCACTGTCGATAAAGCCCTGTCTGAAGGCTCTTGCCCGAATGGTTGTATCTGCTTGAATCAAGATGGACGCGCTGTAAATTCTGCCGTTTACGGTGGAAGGCTCGGTATCGTCCGTCGTATAATAAATGACAGCGCCGTCCGCAGCGCAGCTCAGCGTTACTTTCGTCCTGCTTTGTATGGTTCCGCCAGCGATATCGGCCTTGGGAGCATCCGTTTTCACAAGATATGTAAAGGTTGAAACGCTGCTGGCAACCATATCGCTTTTATAAGCAATGGCTTTGATTGTCATGTTATCCGAAATAATAATGGGCGAATCATAAGCTATGCCCGTTTCGGCCGTGGGAGCGGAGCCGTCCGTAGTATAGCGGATCGATGCGCCGCTTGACGCACTGCCCAGGGTTAACTGCGTACCATACACGACCGTTCCGCTGCTTACACTCGCCGCAGGCGCGACTGCTATAACACGATACGTAAAAGCGGCAACATCACTTTCAATCAGATATGGTGCATAGCTGCTGAACGCCGCCGCCTTGATTGTCGTATTCGCCGTCAGCGTGATTGCGCCGATGTAGGTTGTCCCCGTGTTTCTTGTCGGATTGGTTCCATCCGTCGTATATTTGATAAACGTATTCGTCTTTGCGCATGATAAAATTACCTTTGTCCCGCTTGCGACCGTACCATCGGCAACGCTTGCCGAAGGCGTGGTAATCTTGAGGTCATAGGTAAATTCCACAACATCACTGTCAATACAGCCGTCTTTATACGCGATGGCACGAATTACTGTCTTATTATTCGTCAAAGAGATCAACCCTGTGTACAAGATTCCTGTCGTCGTCGTCGGATAGGACACCGTCCCGATGGTATACCGGATACTCGCGCCCGCCGTGGGGCAGCTTAACTCAGTCTTTTCATTGTATAAAACGACGCCTGCCGGCAGGCTGGAAACCGGAGCGGCTACCTTCGGCAGCGCTTTATATGTATAAGCAGCGACTTCGCTTTCCGCTGCGTCAACAGCAAATGCAATCGTTTTTATTGTTATATCTGCCGTCAATAGGATAGGTTCGGTATATAAAATACCGTTGGTTCTTGACGGCAGCGAGCCGTCCGCCGTATAATAAATAGCCGCCCCCGGGGTTGCGCAGCTCAATATAATCTGTGTTCCTATGCCATATGTGCCGCTTTCCAAATTTGCTGCGGGCTTAGCCGCTGTTACATAATATGTCATGGTAATGACGTCGCTTAGCGCCAGCCCCTCCCGATACGAAACCGCTTTGACCGTCATATCTCCGTTGATGGCAACCGGTTCCGTATAAATTGAGCCGTAGTCGCCCGTCGGCTCACTGCCGTCGGTTGTATATCGTATCACGGCGCCCGAAAGCGTGCAGCTTAAAACCAGCTGCGACCCTTTTAAAACTCTGCCGCTTGCTATACTGGCGGTCGGCTCCGTACTCTTCACTTCATATTGATAAACGGCCACCTCGCTGACGGGCAAATCCCCTTTATACGCAATTGCTTTCAGAGTTGTATGGCTGTACAGCTTAATGGGGCTGAAGGAATAATAATAGTTGCCATATGTTTTCGTCGGCGTCGAGCCGTCTGTTGTATACATGATGCTCGCTCCGCTCATCGGACACGATAATGCCACAGCAGTACCATAAGGAATTTTTCCACTTAAAACGCTTGCAACAGGCGTATCAACCGGCTGTCTGCTAAAGCCTGCGAATACAATATTTATTCCCTGCCCCGAATGCGTAAACGGTGCGCTCAGCTTTTTAATCAAAGCCCCGCCGCCCCTGAGCTTGATTCCGGTTCCGGTGTAAAACTGCGTAGAAACACTATTAAAATCACTTTCACCCGCAAACCCGTGGTAACCCGTCTTCTCCTTTAAAACCATTGCCATTCTGAAATTCAATAATATATCCTTCAAGGTAATGGACGGGTAAAATTCATTCATTACCTTCTGAACAACATTGGAAGTCACATCTGAATTTTGAATGATCATTTTAAAGATCGCGTTGCCGCCGCCATCAAACGCTTTGGTCTGCGTTCTCAAATACTGCAGATAAAGGTATGATAATGCATAATTGGAAATGGTATCATTATTATCGCCCCAATAAAACAGCGACTGCCCGTTTTTGATTGTTTCGGACTGATTATAATCGCTGATCCGGTCATCCAATACGCCGTACAGCAAATGCTCCGCCGCCATTGACAAGCCTTCATTGAGATAGAGCGGCATTTCCTTTTCGTTTCGGTATAAATGAGCGTAGGAGTAATTGATTAAATGCTGATACTCATGGGCGATGGTGCCAAACGACTGCGAAATATCCGGCGAGCTTTTGTTCTGCCCCAGTTTCGGATACGTATCAATATGTATCATATCCATATAATTTCTATAAAACAAATCCTCCGAATCAAAATAGCCGCCAATCGTATAAGGATTGTCCACCCCATCCCATCCGTCCTGAATATCGTACAATACAATCGCGGTCTTGCCGTCGGCATCCCTGTCATAAGTCGTACCGAAGTACCCCGTCATATTTGTATAGATTTGATTGTCGTATTCACCGCCCAAAAGCTCAATCTGCGCGCTTGTGATATTCACCAGGCTTCCGCTTTCAAGCCAGATATTGCAGTGCGAACCTGAATATTTCAAAATAAATGTTTTTCTATCATAATCTTTGTTGATATAATTATACGTGGAGATATTTTTTTGTTCACCCACTGTATAAACCGATTGCATCTGCACGTTTTGCTCCGATTCTACCAATTGAATCATGTTCCCGCTTGATTTGGGACGCAGGTTTCTTGGGTCTATCTGCTTCATTGTCAGTCCGTTTTCTTCTTTAACGTCCATGACTTCATATTCGTTCGAAGAATCTCCATATAGGCTTAAGATTGATTCCATGGTATTCAATTGATCGTCATACGATAACCTCCCTGTACTGCGATAGGTTGATTCATCTGTGCTGATATTGGCAGCAAGTAAATACTCTCCGCTGTATGGGCTGGATGTATCCACAACAGAAGCGTATGAAGGAATCAATAGGACAAAAACAAGCAGCAAAGCATATAGACCAACAAGGAACGGTTTTTTCATTCAATCACTCATCTCATCACAAATAATTCGTATTATGAATATCTTTATAAATTTCCTTAATTTATAATATCACATTTTTCCATGTATGTCCATATATTTTTCATAATTTGATTAAATTTACTAGTAAAACCCATATTTCTCCCTATTGCTCTAATCATTACGTAACATCTTATCGTTTTTTAATTTCAGTGACAGAACACATCAAAAATACATTTTTATACATATTTTGCTAGAAACAATAAACCCTAAGATAACCTTCGCTTTTCGATCGAATTCTGTTATCTTAGGGCTATATAGATACTTTATTCTAAAGGTTTGGAGTCTTTTTATGATTCCAACAAATCGTTTAGTTGCGTAATTGTTCTTGGTCTAATATATCCAAACCGGCTGGATAATCAGCATCAGTGATTTTTACCTCGCCGATTTCACTGCTCGTGCTTGTCATATTGAACTTGGCATCTATCGTGCCTATTTTCATTTTATACGGGTTTAGGATATTATCCATTTTTAATCCTCCATCCATGACAGAATTTAAAATGATACCCTCTTTAAGGCTTACGCTTGCGGTTATATTGAAGTGAAGCACCTCAAACAGCTGGTTAATTTTTTTTGTAATTTCTTCTTTATATTTTCCATCTTCAATCTTGCTGATTACATCCAATAAGATGGTGTTAACCGTTTTTTCATCAATTGCATAAGAAAGTTGAGTTGAGCCGTCCGCATTATCTGTCAGCACCAGCTTATCATCGCCGAATAACTTTGCAAGCATTGTAGTTACTGTGTCAAGTTTGTTGTATGAGTATATTGTATTCTGCCAATAATAATTCTGAGCGTAACGCAAGTAATAAAGCGGATCAAAAAGATCATAGAATTCCGGGAAACGATAGCACGACAAACCTTTGATGAGTGAATCCACCTTTTCATCGACACTCATTTTGTCATAGTCTGCTAAGCTGAAATTTAAATTTTCTGATTTTATCCACTTGTTTTTCTGTCCGTCTTTATTAACTTTATCCAAGCGTTCATAGTAATAATTATTTAAAATCATTTCTAAGATGAAATCCGATTTAAAATAGGCTTCGTTTTCATCCAGCATCAATTTACAATTGATCGGCTGATCAAAATCCGGCGTCGGATAATCTGTTTCATCTGCATAATAGCATTGTTCCTGCTGAATTATGAACATATACAAATTAGCAAGGCCGCTGTTAGTCATCGTAACATCGGCAGACAATCTCTTCCCGTCCTGTTTAATATCCGCGTTAATTTTGCTGTCACCCTTTAAATTTATTCCAAATGATTTGCTTTCGGCAGCGACCTCATAGTTTTGCGTGACAGCACTTCGGCAGTTATTATCAAGCTTCATCAATCCGATTGTCTTATATAGGTTTGGACTTTCTTCTTTAATTCGTTTTACAAAAATTGAATAATCGATCAAAATAGCTGTATTTTGATACCTGTTCCAGCCAACCTGAATACCGGTTGCCTCTGCGATAAAACGCAACGGCACCAGAGTCGTGTCATTGATGATCGTTGGAGGAGCATCCATTGTGATTGTTTTTACATCATCCTTGTCCTTGATTTCAACAGACGGCTCGTCAATAGTAAATGTAATTGTGCGTTCTTCCTTGGTGGCGATTACTTGATTTTTTTCGCTGTCAAAGTTTACAGTAACACCGATTTTTTCTGCAATTGTTCTGAATGGAACCATTAACCTGTCATTAATCATTGTGGGCGGCACTGCAAAGTCAATGTAGCTGCCATTCAACTGTACCTTGATTGGTTTTTCTTCTTCTGCAATAATTCCGGCAGGTATTAGTAAAATCAATATAAGCAACAGGGACATAATTTTTTTCAAACTGTATCACTCCTTAATATTTTGTCAAGTACATTATAGCATAACATGGATTTATTGTCAATGTCTTGCATGCTGTACAAATTGGAATATTTATTTTCGGGCATAACCCAGTCAACCAAATGTGCCATCTTTATCCATCGGTTTTTCGGATTAAGACCAATCCCTGCCGCCCGCCCGAATTCAAATATAGAAATTTGCTTATCGTCCTTAAAAAATATATGCTCCCACTAACCAAATTCCTCCTATCACAATCTTGAATACCTATTATATTCTTTAAATTCTTTTTTATCTGTAACAATCATAAAATTCACCATTTCAATTAACATATCACATTATAAACCTAATATTTTATCAGCGTCGGTCTATGTCAAAAAGCAAATTTAATATTTTCCCGTTCTTGCAGGATAGTGAAACGTGTCCTGAATCCAACTGTAATTCTAAATGTAACGAGGCTAACTTCTCCGGTATTTTACAATCAAGCTGAATTTTTTTCCACCCCGCTGCTGCTGGCTTTAATCCGATAATATCTTCAATTAATATCGGAATGGGTGCGCTTGCCCATGCATGACACAGACTTATATTCCCCTTTTGTTCTTTTCCCCATACTTCAAAGCAGGCGGTCGCCCCTTCGCGCAGCATATTTGCCCATGAATTCTTGCCCTCATTTAAAATGAAATCATACACGAGCTCCGTTTCACCCATTCTTGTCAACGCTTTTAGTACAAAATAAGAAATTTGAACTCCGCATGAGAGTCCCTTGTTTTTAATCAGTTTTATTACTGAAGAAGTCGCATGTTCCGGTACCAGACCAAAAAATGCCGGAATTGCATTGGCATGCAAAGAGGAATGCGACGAAATTTCGCTATCTGTAAACAGCGATGATTCTTCATCGAAGAATGCATTATAAAAAGCCTCTTTTAGCTTTGACACAGTATCATCATATTCTATATCTAAAACGCTTTTTATTTTATTTAAGGAACCGCTGATTTAATCGATTAAATCAGCGGTTCCTTAAGTAAAATTCTTTTCGAACCAGCATGTGAAGGTTTTGACAGTTCACCGGTTGTATGGTATCATCAGCCGGTAAGTTTTTTTTGTGCAATATATTAAGTGGCTCACATTTATAAAACTCTTTGCAGGTAATCCAGCTGGCGTTCCATTTCTTTTTATATTTAATATTTTCTTTCATTTATTTAATCCCTTCCCAAAAAAACTAATAAATTGCCATTTGACTGAACCGCGATATACACACTGTTAATCCCGATTCCCTTTTGGCGTGACAGAAATACAATCGTTTCTCATCCAATTCTGGTAAGTTATCTACTTCATCATTTAAATATTTTTTGATTCTGTATTGTGCGGTTTTAATTCCTGTCAACAATCCGCCGTATCGTTTATCAAGCACTTGCCAGCCAAACGGTTTATATACAAGGTTCCATTGTTCCATATGCCCTTTGGTAACAAATACTGCTCCGCTTGTTTCGCCTGCGCCTCCTGATACTATCGTGGCAGTTGCATTGATTGCGGTGCCGCCGCCTAATGTTCCGTCCTCATAGTACGCATATGCCCATTTTGAATAATCACTTGCCGTTGCGGAGCAAATTGAATTTATGGCAATGATTGAGCCGACCAAAAAAAGAGCCAGTACTTTTTTCATAAGCCTCACCTTTCTTCAATTTACAAAATTACGGGGTTACAATCAAGTCAGTTATTCCGATTAAAGTAAATTTATTTTTAACATTTTTCATAGTATTTTTTCTTACTATAACGCCTGATTCAATACCATATGCAGCCTCGCCAAGTTTCAACGTTTCGCTTGTATCCCGCAAACCTGCCAAGACACCCGACGGCAAATTTTTCATCGTGTTGTACTCTAAAATTACTCCCTTTGAAAGAGGCTGGCGGCTTTGCAGGCTGCTTGCCGCTATAGTAACATGCGCCAATACTCCAGGCTTGTGATACATTGCCGCCGTGAGATGGTTTTGAACCGCCGCCCGTTAAGCTGTTCCTATCCTGTCTTGTAAAGTATCCAACATCAAAGCTTTCCATATTCTTATAATCCGTCAGAGCGCATTTTACACACATTCCTTCAATGTCAACGCCTTCATTTTCAACTGAAACACTATCGTAAGTGCCCCGGTAAAACCAGAAGCCTTTGTCACAATTCTCTGCATAATTTTTATAGTTCACATTCCATTTTGCCGCAGGCACATATACTAAAAATTTGCTTGTGGAATCAGGCTCAATTTGCCATGCTCTGTCAACCGTACAGGTTTGCGTGCCTCCATCCATTGCAGCAACTTTTCTTTGCTGTCCTAATCCAGTTCCTTTTATAATCAGAATCTCAATATCCCCGCAAACTCTTTTGCTCGCATTCCATTTTTCCATAGTACTGCCACTGCGTCCGCCCCATATTACGTTATTCTTTATATAAGGTGAAAGTGTCAGCGTTTGCCCCGTTGCAACCGTAACTGAACCCACCATCATTATGCCCGATAAATAATCCTCCGCCAAAATCACCTCGCCGTCATTAGCTCCGGAATATCCTTCGCTTTTAATCGTATTCCCTTCACAATAGGTCATAGCTTTTATTACAAAGCCGTGTCTGCCTCTACCCGTTGAAGCTGTGTTTCCTAAAAATTTCTCTACCATCTCTCGGTTTAAGCTTTCCTTATAATTATCTTTAACCACATAGTGTGTACCGTTTATTGACACAACACCGGCTGCCACATGAAAATCATTATCCGCAATTCTTCCGTATTCTCCGTTCCTTGTATCCGTTATTGTGGATTGCAGCCCCATAAAGTTACAGCCCTCTGCTATAAAATTTTTCTTATTAACGGCAACAACGCAATCCGAACGAGATGTTTTCTTTTTAAATGACTGTATAAAGTTTATGTCCTTTATAAAGAAGCATTGTGACGTTGCAACATCAACATTGGTGGCCGCTTCATCCCAGTCATGCCCAAACCAAATGTAAAATGCAGGATTATTCTGACTGTCATTGTTGATATCGCCTGTAATAGTCATCCCAAAAAATCCTACTCTGCCTCTCGTTTTACCGTCATCCTTCATGTTTATCAAATTTTTATTTGCTATATTTTCTATCCCCGAATAATATAATACGGTTTCGTTTCTGTCCTCTCCCGCCAAAACAACATCAGCCGGCATATACAGCTCATTGTTTAATAAATAAGTTCCATTAGGAAGATATACAATACCTCCGCCTTGCTTTTTCACATCATCAATAGCCTGTTGTATAATCAGGGCATCGTTTTTTACTCCGTCACCATTTGCATTATACGGCTCTCCCTTAACATTGACCATATTATTCCATTTAAATTCATCTACCCAGCCTGCATTTAAACTGATTGGGTCATAAAGCTCGCCTTTTACCTCTATTTTTCTTCCTTCCTCCACCGAACTCCATATGATTCCGTCATTCGTTGCCCATATCTCATACTCGCCTTTGGGAACGTCATACGGAATCATAATATCTGCCGCAAAAGGAGTTAGTGTTTTAATAATCGATTTATAAGCCTTTTCACCATTCGTTAAAATTATTTCCGTTTCAGCATCAGCTAAAAACTCACTGCTCTGCATATTTCGACCCACAACCTTCGTTGTTTGCCCGTTACCAATAGCATCATCGCTTATCCACTGCACTTTAATACCGTTTAATACTCGTTTTTCACTCCATCCATATCTGTTTTCCGCCCAAACATAATATGCTCCCGGCTTTGCATCTTTAGGAAAAATAAAAGATGCAAATTGATTTTCTTCGTCAACATAAGACGGCGAAAGCATTGTGCTGTCCGCAGGCGGAGTTTCTTTTTCATTAAAACCCGTTACAGGATATATTGCTATTTTAGTATCTTGGTAAAATCCCTCGCCGTACAGATTAACGCTATATCCCGGTTTAACCGCTTCCGTGAGACGGAATATGCATGGAGCTTGTTTCCATGCATCTCCATTTTTTACTATCGGCGTAGAAGCAAGCATGGAAGGAATTTTAATTTCGCTTTTTATCAACCTGTAATAAGTATCTACTTTATTTTGAAACTTTTCTGCAAGTACCGCCGCATTCGCACGGGTAATTTTTTCGCCAGATATATCTTCAGCTGCCATTTCAGAACCAGTTACATATTGATATGCTTTTAAAATAATACTTTTAGCATCTTCTATACTGATGGGTTCATTTGGCGAAAGTGTGCCGCCATCAATAATTCCCGCATTGTAAGCTCCTTGCAAAAATGCGCTGTATAAATCATTTTTACTTACATCAGAATAGCAATTTTTATATGTAGCTCTGTTAATCTTTGCCGCTTTTGCAATAATCGAAATAAACTCCGCTCTGCTAATCGCTTCATCGGGCAAAAACTCATTGTCATTTGCGCTATTAACTATTCCTGCCTGATACATTTTCATTATACTCGTTTTCGCCGAATTACCATCTAAGTCAGCAAATTTATTTTCATCTGTCATCAGCCTCACATCACTTGACGTATAATGATCATTAAATTCTATGTTAATACTTTTCACTGCTTCTGTAAGGGTTGCGAATCCGGCATAATCATCAGCGAATACATTTGAAACCAAAAATGTATTTATAATGACAGCAACTGTTAAAGCATAAATAAAACACTTTTTTACAACAGTCATTTCTTTAACCTCCATTTAGTTTTCTATTATAAATGTACATAAGTTATTAAATAGATTTGCAGCCGCCAAAATCTCAACGCCCTCTTTAATTTCATCAGTACTGACTACCTTAACCGTCGGCCGTCCGTTTGCGTCATATTTAACACTATACACTTTACCACGTTGAAATATTGGTTGAATATAGCCACTGGAAATTTCAACTGAAAAACAACCACTGCTTAAATCGGTATATACCTTACCATATATCGAGCTGTAATTAACGTAAGGTGCATGAGCGTTATCTTCCTGCGTTGAGACGTCATTTTTTACACAAAAATGTCCGTAATTTTTTTCGGTTCTGTAAGCAATTGCTTCAACTCTTTTTACATTACTGTCTTCTGCCGGACTTCCTACAGCACTAAACATTTTTCTTACGCCCAAAACTTCTTTGTACGAATTCGTCTTAATTAAAATAATATCGCCGCAGGAAAGATTGTTTTCCGCTACAAAATCGTCTTCACTATCAACAGGCACTGTATAGTTTGTTAATACTCCGTTTTCATATCCCCTAAAAACTGTAATAACTTTTCCTTCATCGTCTGCGGTCTTGATAATCGATTTAAGGAAAACAGGCACACATTTATCGGCCCAACTAGTATTACCGTTACCATCATCTTCAACTACCAATGCCGAAGGCGTCATATTGTCCTTAATGTCATAAACCTTTACATGATATAATAAATTCTCATTAAAACTCATCTGGCTATAATTTTGCACATGTATAGATTTGCTGTCAACCGTACCATCGGTAGACTTTTTTACACTAAATATCGGTGTGCTACCTGGCACATAAAAATATGCTCTTCTGTAATAAGTCGAAGCGCCAGTGTCATCTACTAAATAACCTCCCGGTCTGAATCTCAATCCGGCCGGATACTCATAATTCAATGTAAGCTCATCATTACCGATATCAAAAATATTACCATCTTTGTTCAAATACAAATGAGATATTTCTCCATATTCATTTACTATAAATTTTATAAGCTGCGGTTTAAATGCAGTGAATGCAGCGCCGGAAGAATCAGCATATACATCAGACAGTTCTGATTCTTTTGCCAACACAGCTCCCGAATATTTTTCATTATCTGCATTCTGATAAGAATCATTAACCTGAAATTTTTCTGCCGTTTTATAATTAATTTCCTTACCATCCTCTGTATAAATTTTAAACCCTGCCGCTTTACCTGCACTAATCACCGATTTTTCATAGTTCAATTTCATCAAATATCCGTATCTTGCCTTTGTAAAATTAGTATCCATGTTTATAGCAGCAATTTCCCCTTGCGCATCCATGTAAAAAATCGCCGAAGCATTACATTGTATAGTAGGAATAGTGTTATTCATATATAAATCAACAAAGCTGTTTGCAAACTTATATTTTTCACCTAAAATTTCAATTTCACTACCGTTTTTATCAATATTATAGCTTGATATTCGACCTGCTATAACATAACTCCCTACATAAACATATATCGTTTTTTTCGAGTCAGTATTAGTGCTTTCATATATACTCAGAATGTCCCATTCCTTTAAATCGCTTAACGCAATTTCAGTACCATCATTTATTAATTTAACATTATTCTCGCTGTTGTCCAACTGTATGCTTCCAACATCATACTTGCCGCATACGGTACAGGTTGATGTTAATACTGCGTCTACAACATAATTTTTATATTCCAATACATGTACAAAATCATATATGCCATCCGAGTCCAAATCATTTATTATCAGTTTCCCGTTTTGCGGTTTAAAAGTTGTATCGGAAAAGTCAGAAATCATTACCATATTATACATGACATCGGCATAATCAGATATTTCATTCTTCTTTATTTTCCCATTTTTGTCTGTATATTGTATTTGGCTCTTTGTTGCATTATTTATGTTGTCAGCATCTATCACACAAATTTCATTATCGTCCGTAGTTTCTACATATAAAGCGTAATCACAAGAAACAGTTTCATCTTCCCGAACATAAGCCTCAACCTTTCTTCCAACCAATAATGCCGTATCAATATTTCCTGCCAGATATATTTTACTGCCGATTTGTATTTTCCCAGCGCCACAACCTGCCGTTGAACGAAGTGATGAATATTCATTTGCGGTAACATAACCTTTAACCTTTTCAACCTTAAATACTTCCGTTAAAAGCGTTACGCCGCTTTTACTATTAAAGCTTATTTCGGAACCGCTTATAGATGCAACTGTCGAAACATCAGCATTTAAAGCGTTATATATCATGGTTACAGCATCGTAATACGTTACTGTTTTTTCTCCCGAATAATCTACATTGCGAAGGATTGACAATCCATTTGCCACAATAAAATATCCGGTATAGCCGTCTCCCTCATATTTCGCGTTGTTTTGGTAACCCAGTGCGCAAACCAAAATTTTCACAGCAGTTTGGAAAGTAATACTTTCACCGAATTCCACTTCGCCATCCTCAATCAGAAGCAATTTTTTTGCGTTCTCCATTATGCTGGTTTCCAAGGCTTCATCATTATCGTACAATAATTGCTCCAAGCCCAGCATATTGATTACATACTCCAGAAATCTCCCGCCTGTTAAACTTTGATTATTATCATCCTGTATAATTTCCAATGCCCTTAATATCTTTTCACTTTTTTGTGTCAATTGACCATCAATGCCTGCTGCTAAAATATTCGGCACAAAATAAACCGGTAATATCATAACTGCTATTAAAATAGCACTTAAAATTCTCGAACTCTTTTTTAACATCTGTACACCTCCAATCATTTTGTTTCAGCCTTAGCATTCAGTACTTTGAACAGCATGTTTGCCGCCTCTGCCCTTGTACACTTTACCTGCGGGGCAAACACATTATCTTCCATACCATTTATAATCCCCAGTGAATTTAGATATTTTACCGCACTGTATGCATAATCCGAAATCTCATATTCATCATCGAAAGTTTTTACAGAACCCTCCTTAATTTCTAAGCCCGATACTTCCAATCCCCGATAAATAATTGCAGCAACATCTTGTCTTGATATCGGTTCGCCAACACCAAATCTGCCATCTGCATAACCTTTTATTATTCCTTTATTAAAAGCATTTGAAATATATTTGTAATACCATTCGCCTTGATTAGCATCAGTAAATTTACATTCGTTGTCATTCTCATTAATCCCTAAAGTTAAAATAAGCATTTTTACAAATTCTTCTCTTGTAACGTCTCCGGACGGATCAAAAGTATTCTCCGCTTTTCCCTTTATTATACCTTTATCATATAGTTGAGAAACAGCCTCTTTCGCCCACTCATATCCGTTAAAATCATTAAAAGGCAAGCTATTTTTTCCATTTTGATCTTCGCTGACACTTGTCTTTTCTGGAACTACCGGATATGTAACAACACCCGTTGAAGATGTGTGACCGACACCGGATGAACCGCTTATTACAGACTTATATACTTCATCACCTGTTGCGGCGGACAATTTTGACACTTGCGCCGCATACTCTTCTTTTATTTCAGCTATAGTCTCATAATTTGACTTTAAAGCCAATCCTTTTAATACATTTATAGGTATTGTATCTGCAAGATCAATTTTAAGAACGAAATTATTTATTTTCAGTACACTCTCCATAGTTGTCCATTTAGCATTATTAACAGCAGTAACAGCACACAAGCTGTCAAAACTTGACTTTATATCCTCTATCGTTATAAAAGGCATAGCTTTTTCCAGTTTACTTATAACAATTGTTTTCCCATCGCCTAATGTATCATATACCAGTTTAAGATTGATATCGATACTATCGGCATATTCTTTCAAATTATTTTCAAGCGTTGCTTCATTGCTGCCGTTTATACATGTTCTAATTGCTTCTAACCTTGCCTCTTCCGCCTCATTTTCAGCAATCTGCGCAACTACCTGATAAAATGCATTTATATATTCCTTTGCCGCATAGCTTTTTCCCAATACAGTTCTCAGTACTGTTGCTTTTCCATTTTCGGAAAGCTTATTATATTCTGTTTTATCAAACTTAAAAATTGCATCATCAAAAATACCTGCTACCGCAGCGATTATATCCGAATTACCGCTGTATAGGGTGGTATTAAAGTTGCTGATTTTGCTTAATACGTTAATTAATATTGATTTTCCAAGATATGTACTGTTAACAACAGTTTTTTTGATTCCTGTTAATCCGTTGTTTAAGATATATACATATATTTCTGTTTTATCTAAATCCGCGCCTAACGGTATCAATATTGCAAATGTTCCGGCACTGTCACAGGCTACACAATCATAATAAAGCGCATTTTGAATATATTCACAATAATCCTCACCACGATTTATTGTAGCAAGAATGGTTACATCTCCTTTTGAAGCGCCTGGAATGTATCCGGACAGACACATAGCTGCATCAAGATAATCATAATTTATAATTGTTTCAATCTCATCGGAATTCGTATCTATTTCAGTATTCAATACATTTGAGTTATCAAATGCATAACCTAAAACATCAAATATACCATACAATTTTCCTGACTTGGAGTCAACGATGAATGTTTTTAAGGTTTGCGTCGATGATGTATTTGCTATATTTATTGTGCCTGATATATTCCCTGTTGCGCCATTTGCGCTAAGATAATCTTTGCTCACCACATCTATCGCTCTGTCCGAATCATATAACACCATAACGATAATATCTTCACATCCTCGCCGCAATCATTGGTTACATCTGCTGCAGCTGTAATACTTCCTTTTGTCAGACTGCTTTTGTTATACGCATAATTATTGATACTAATTCCGCCGGGAAGATCAAAATTCACATTAATGGTTTTCTCCACATCACTATTTGGAATTTTTATCGATATCGGGCAAATCCCATTTTCTATATTAAGCTCATCAAATACATACTGGAATGCTCCCCCAGTCAAAACATCACATTCAAATATACTGCCCTTTATATATATTTCAACCTTCGAAGTATCTGTTCCAAAATAGGTATTTACATTCCCATTTAATTTAAAAGGAAATGCCGTAACAGTTGCTCCTTCTATCGGTGCTTCAATCGTTATATCGCAAATACTTTTCGTCTTATACATAAACAAATCATTTGTTGTTAATATATATATAATCCCATCAATTTTTTTCATTGCCTTTACTTCGCCATCAAATTCAAACGAGTCCAAACTACCAAGAGAAATTTGCTCCATATTCTGTGGATCTGAAATATCCAATATTTGCAGCATATTATTTTTATAGATAAAATATGCGTAATTACCTTCAAAATAGCAAGCCTTGGTTGCCGACATATCGTTTTGAAACCTTCTTGTTACCAAATATGGATTTTTCGCATCCGAAACATCGAATACCGTTAAATCACTATTGTTATAACCCGCTATATAAAGATAGTTCCCTATTAATTGACAGCCTCTGAATTCCGTACTGCTATACAAACTTGATATGTCAAGCTCCGTTGTCCTTGATGCTATATTTCTGAGTGATGTAAAATTAGTTGTAATCCCGAGACTTACCGTAGACGTCCCAATCGGATTAAATATCCTATATAGTGTGCTGTCTGTAGCAATTCCGGCCTTTGTACTTTTATTATTACTGGAATAGTCCATTGCTTGAGTAACTGCCCCAGGAGTGCCTATATTCAAGACCTGCCAGCCGCCAATATGCCCAACAACTGCTTTTTCACTGTTTACTTGTTGTAATAATCCGGCGAGAGCGTAGTTAGCCCCAGAATTTGGTTCGCCTAACAAAATTGGTGCATTCGGTATTCTTATATCAAAGGATATTACCTTATTGTTGATAATAGTTATAAGACTTTCGTTGCACACCTCCAATTGTGTACAATCGCTTGTGTTATCTATTTCTCCAACTATTTCAGGGCTTGATACATTTGAAACAGATATAATTTGTATATTTGAATTTTTCCCCGCGACATATATGTAATCACCATATTTTGCAAACGAGGTTGTGATAATACTATTATTTATATTTTTTAAAGTTCCTGCAGCTTCCAAATACTCATCTGTATCGAATTCTAACCCAAATGCTGAGTTTAAAAAGCAAATATTCAAAATTATTAATATTATTAATATCTTCCTTATCTGTTTCACAGGCAAACTCCTCTCAATATTCCTAACTTTACAGTTTATTTCAAAGAATCCAAAATTGGTTTTACTGCTTCCGTCATTTTTTCCGCCATAGCATCTACATTCACAATATTATACAAGTTGTCAACTGCCGATTGCCATTTTTGTTCAAATTCGTTATCAGACATTGCAGTAAATGCAACTTTAAACGGGTCTTCCCATTGACCTCTTTTAGCCCAATAAGTCACAACCTCGGGGATTTCCGAAAATTCTGATGACCAAGCATCACACGGAGGTACAATTAATACATCTTTAACATATTTGCTGGTTGTCGGGAAATTTATACCACTGTCCATCGTATATACAAAGGTTCTATTCATAATAACCGGGTTCCATCTATTGACCATATTCGTCAAAGAAACGCCAAATAAACCTGCATTGTATTTTCCGATACCTTTTGTATCTGCATCTGGCAATATAGAAGTATTCCTGTTAACAAATCGTTCCTGAAAAGCATTGTCTGCAAATGTTCTTTTCCCATTTTCATCTTGGGTATATAATCCGGCTTCCTTAGGTCCCCAATTTACAATTTCATTAAATTTGTCCGTAAATTGAATATCAATCCAGTTCAAAATTTGCGGTAAATCTTTGTCTGATACTGAATTCAAAATACAAACTGAATTACCCCAGGATTCCGGTGATTTTTTTGCTTCATAACCCTTAATTGCAGGAATATGTGTATACAGCACTCTGTATCTAAATTTTTTACCCGATTGTTCAAGCTGCTTGTTTAAATCATCTAACGAACTATTGACAAAGGTATATGGCACTATAGCGTATCTTCCGTTCATTACCTTCTCTTTAAACAAATTTGTCGTATGAGCCAATGATTCAGGGTCAATAACCTCATCTCTAATCATCCTGTTTTGGTAAAGCGCTGCTTTTTTTACAACTTCACCTACAAGCGGTATTGTAATTCTTTTTTCATCCGTATTCCATGTTGATGTATAATAATGTGTATTATATCCTAATAATTCTCCGCCAAAAACTGAAAGCGCAGTCCAATTGTCTCCGCCGTTATAGCCAAAAGAATATACTTTATATCCATCTTCTTTTAAATTTAAATTTTTAATTTTATATAAAAAGTTTATATAATCCTCTGTTTTGTAGATAGGCACATCCATAAGCATTTCCCCAATAGGTTGCTGCTTTTCTTTAATTAATTTTTGTATATCCTCGTATGACATTGCATTAGGGTATATCATTTTCAAAATATCATCTCTTACCACAATGGGGGATGAACCGCCTGTTACAGTTGAAGTATTGTTATAAAAGCAGTTTGCGCCGTATTCTAAATCTTCCTTTGATATGTCCATATTAACTTCTGAAGCCTTAAATAAACTTGGAATTCCGTAAATTTTACCATCAACCTTTATCTTCTCCCAATACTTTTGTGGTATAGCATTCCAAACATTTGGAGCATATTTCTGCAACAATTCAGGAGTGAGTTCTTTCACCTTATTTAATTGAGCCAATTTGGAAAAATGTGCAGGTCCTTGCCCTGCGCCGCAAAATAACAGTTCAGGAAGATTATCGCCCGCAACCATTCTTGCTAATTTGGCATCCCATTGTCCGCCGTCATTTCCGTAAATATTTTTTACCTTGACTCTGGATTGAGCAACAAGCCAATCTTCAACTACATTCTCTTTTGGTTGGGCAGGTGGGGTATAATCCGTACCCTGTGTGTTCCATACGGTTATTTTCATATCCTTTTGCGGAACAAATCCTGTACAATAATTTTCTGCAGTAGCCGTATTTTTCTTTTCGCAACCTGTGAAAGTGCTTGCCATTAAACCAGCGATAATTGCTAATGTTAAAACTTTTTTTGCAAACATTCTCATTTAATTCACCTCATCTTTTAAAATTTAGTTTGCTATAATATTCCATTTAGCCTTTGACTGCCCCCAAAACGACGCCTTTAACAAAATACTTTTGAAGAAAAGGATAACACAAAATTATTGGCAATGTACTCACAATCAATGTAGCAGCCTTAATTGATTCAGATGTAGGTTTAAATTGAGTATCGCTGCCCATCATAATTGCTGTTGTTACCATCTCTTGCGCCATTTCACTTTCTTTAATTAATCTCATCATTAAGTATTGAAGCGGAAATAATTCATTATCGGTAATATATAAAAGTGTTGTTGACCAATCGTTCCATTGACCCACCGCAACCCATAAGGCTACTGTGGCAAGCACAGGCATCGACAGAGGAATTACGACTTTAAATAATATTTGTATTTCGTTAGCTCCGTCTATCTGAGCCGATTCCTCCAAGCTCGCAGGAAGCTCTTGTAAAAATGATCTGATAATAACCATATTATAAAACACAAAACCCGCAGGCAGAATATATACCAAGAAATTGTTTATCATATGTAAATATCTAAACAAGATGTAGATAGGCACCACACCTGCCGATATATATGCCGGTATTGCAAAAAACCACGAAAAAAAACTTCTTCCCGGTAAATTTTTTCTTGTTACGCCATATGCCGCGCCGGTCGTTACAAGCAATGCCCAAAATACTCCGAGTAACACTTTTGACACAGATATCACGGTAGCACTTATAAAGCTTTTATTTGCAATCACCGTGGAATAATTAACCATCGTAAATTTTCTCGGGAAAATTGTAATTCCTCCAAAAGCAGTATCCGCTCCCTGATTTAATGATATAGCTAATTGATTGAGATACGGATATAGCGTTACAATACAAAGTAAACACATTATAACAATATTAAAAATATCAAACATCCGTTCACTTTTTTTAATCTTCATTTTTTCTCACCTCCATTAAAATACGCTGATGTTTGAAACTTTTTTAGCAATTACGTTAGAACAGAATACCAACATCAACGAAACAAACCCTTGCGCCAATCCAAATGCTGTAGTCGTTGAATATTCTCCGCCCATAATACCATTTCTGTATATCAAGGTATTAATCACCTCTGTTTGTTCCTGCGTATATAAATTTTGGAAACCATAAATCTGGTCGAAGCTTGATGTTACAAGACTGCCCATTGACATTATTAAAACTATAATAATGGTTGTTGAAATGCAAGGAATTGTTATATGAAATGTTTGTTTTAATTTTCCGCATCCGTCTATTGCTGCCGCCTCATAAAAGGTGGGGTCAATTCCCGCAATTGCCGCTAAATATATGACCGATGACCAACCAACATTTTTCCACATAGCAGAGCAGAATATTATCCCTAAAAAGTTTTTTGCGTCCAGCAATATATTAACGCTCTTATAAGAATTACCAATAAAATATTTCATTAAGCTGTTATATGTACCCTCTGTTGCAAAGAAACCATAAAACAGTCCGGCAACCGTTATCCATGACAAAAAATACGGCATATAACTTATAGTTTGAACAACTTTTTTGAATTTACTATTTTTAAGTTCATTAATTAAAAGTGCCAGTATAATAGGAAAAAAGGAATTGCCTATCAATAGCGTAATACTATATACCAATGTATTTTTTATTGCACTTAAGAATTTCGGGGTGCTGAATACTTGAACAAAGTTATCAAACCCAACCCAATCGCTTCTCCATAATCCTTTCACGATATCAAACTTTTTAAAAGCCATTATAATACCGCAAAAAGGTAAATATTGAAACAGCAGCACCGTAATAAGAGCAGGCAGCATGAGCAAATATACATACTTATACGTTTTAACTCTGTACCATATTTTATTTCTCTCAATTTTTCTACTCACAACAATTGTCGCAGGTTCATTCATTATATTAGCTCCCTTACTATATAAATCTTATAATATTATTATACCATCACCTTTGTCTATCGTACAGTATGCAATTCAGATAAAAATATTAATATTTGTGCCAAATCACATTTCTGAAACAGAAAATGACAATCAAATAATTTCCCCCAAATTAATTGATTGTCATTTCACAATTATCATCAAGTCTTAAATCGGTTATCAAAATATGTACACAAGTACCCTCACCCGCTTTTGAATCAATTGTAATACCATATCGTTCGCCGTAGTATAGCTTAATTCTTTCTATGGTATTTTTTAATCCGTAGCTTTTATATCCTGAAAAATAGTCTCCGCTTTCTATGTTATTAGTAATATCCTCTTTCATACCGCATCCATTATCGGATATAGAAACCAATATATCTTTATCCTGTCTTTTTACAACAATTCTGATAACAGCATTTTCTTTTTTGTTCAAACCATGCAAGATTGCATTTTCAACAATAGGCTGAAAAAGCATTTTTAGTATATGTGCTGACATAATCTCATCCGGAATATCCAATTCGATCTCATAATTCTTTAAATGTACCAAAGACATGACCTTTATGTATTCTCTAATCAATTCTATTTCATCGCTTATTGTTATTATATCTTTCCCCTTACCGAGTACCGAACGGAAATATTTTACCAATGTATCTATCATTATGGCAGTTTCTTTATCTCTCATTTTCAGTATGCGCCACTTGATTACCGATAAAGTGTTGTATAAAAGATGAGGATTGATTTTCATTTGTAATAAATCCAATTCAAATCGGTGTTTTTCCAACTTTTCATTTATATTTTCTTCATATAAATGATTGTTTTCAACCAAAAGCATCCTTATTTTTTTGCACATTATGTCTATCTCTTCGAATTCATTTTCCCAAATATCCTCTTGCTTCAAATCCAGATTTTCACGTTTAATACTATTTATAAATCTCAATAATTCACCTGTTGTACGTTCCGTCACATAAATGGATAATAACAAAACAATTAGGCATATTAATGCAAAAACCAAGCTTACACTCATTAATATTACCCATTTTCTATGCGCTAAAACCTTATTTGAAACTGCAGCATATAAGCTGCTGCCATTCAAAAGCTTTTCCTGCATTATATAGTAATGTTCTTTGCCATCTGCAGAAAAGCCTTGTTCCCTGTTGAACCACACGCCATCATAAGATAAAGTATAATTTTCTCCGCCAAGCTGTTCCAATAGCTCTTGAATTCTTGAAAAGGGTATTTTAACCTTTAGTATGCTTATATTGCTATTATCTATATATAGTTTCTTGTATAAAACGATAACTTTTTTCCCGTCTTCTTCCGCCAAGTTATTTTGCCAGTGTATTTCATTATCATTATCCCGAATTATTTCTCTTACAATTTCATCATTTTCTATTTGGGATAAATCCTCTGTGTATTCCGTTTCATATATACTTTTGTTATTGCTGTATATAACAAACTGACTATGTGTTGTAACATCAATATCTTTCATGCTTTGAAAATATATATTAAGATTATTATAAAAATCATATCGTTCTTTAACGCCTGAATGATTTTTAAAAATATTATTCAGCAAATATGTATTAGACGCTATGTATACACTTTTATTAATATACTCTTTTAAAATTGAATTTATTAAGCTTTCGCTGGTTTTTAAATTATTTTCACTATCGGCAATAATTGACTTACAAGCATTCTTACTGATGTAAAAATATGCTGTACCGCTAATAATCAAAATAGGAATAATACTAAAAATAATAATATTTCTAATTACTTCTATCTTCAAACTTTTCTTAATATTTTTCATAGCTGAATTTTACGTCCCTCCCTTTGAATTTTTGCTACGATATTCCTTGGGCGTCATATTAAAATGTTGTTTAAATACCGATGTAAAATATGTATTATTACCATATCCAACCGATTCCGCAACCTCGTATATTTTACAATATGGATCTTCTAAAAGTTTTTTTGCTTCCGCCATTCTTTTGTCTGTAAGATAGTCAAACATAGTTTTGCCTGTATATTTTTTAAAGACTTTGTTAGCATATCCTGCACTAATATACAAAGAGCTTACAATTTGCTCTGCATTTGATATCTTTTGGTAATTGAGGTCAATTACCGCTTTAATGTCACAAATAATTTTATTATATCTTTTGTTATCCTCTGCATTCATATACTCAGCAATAGTAAGTATAAGATTATATACCCATTGTTTAATATCAATAATTGTAGTAAAATTCATTAATTTTTTCCATATAATCATGCCGTCATCAAAAACTGTTGCAAAACTCTCGTTTTGCTCCAACAAAAATATATTAATACTATTAATTATCGCCGAAGTTAATACTTTAATATTGGTTTCGGAATATATTATTGTATCATTATAATAGTTGTTAATGAATTCCTGCACCTTTGCTGCATCAGTATTGTTAAGCAAATTGTTTATTTCATTATGTATTTTCTGTATGTCATACGAGTATGACTCAAATGCCTCCATCTCATCCGCTAAAATAATACCACTATTTTTCTTATTAAAAATATTTAAATTCATTGCTCTTTCAACATTTTTCAACATTGTGGGAACTAATTCAAAATCATCCTTAATATTACTAATGCTGATGATGATATTTTGACCCATAGAATCCGACATTTTCCGTTGGCATACTTCAATATCTTCTAAAAGAAGCCCAAACTCTGTTCTTTTTGCGTAAATTAAAGCGGCAACTCCGACACTCTCGTATAAAATACTGTAGCCTGTCCATTTTCCAAACAGCCAGCTTTGTAATTCGTTATTTATATTAAAATTCAATAAATAAGTTTCATCAACATTACTTTGATTTATAATGTCGCCAATATTTTCTGCGCATGCTAAAATAACACATATTTGCTCTCCAACGGGCATGTGCAAATATTCAGCTTTTTTTAAAACATCCTCTTGTTTAGTTATTCTTCCGTAAAATAAATCTAAAATAAAATGTTCTCGCATCAAAGGGATATTTTCTTTAATCTGCTGCTTTAAATTATATTCTATCAATTCTTTTTTCATTTCATCTTCTTTGCTGTTTTTAGCTTTAATAACCGTTTCCAATAATTCTTGAACGTCTATAGGCTTTAATACGTAGCCTACAACTTGATATTCAAGCGCACTTTTAGCGTACTCAAAATCTTCAAAGCAGCTCATAAAAATGAACTTTGTATTTGGTAACAACAGCTTGATTTTTTCAGTCATTTCTATACCGTCCATGTTGGGCATAGAAATATCCGTTAAAATTAAATCAGGCTTAAATTCTTTCGCCTTATTATAGCCCTCAACGCCATCGGTTGCAATTTCTATTTCATTAAATCCTATGCTGTTCCAATTGATAATGTCCATCAATCCGTTGCAGTCGGTTGTATTATCATCAACAATTAGTAATTTATACATACTTTATTCTCCAATAACGCTTTTTTGCTTTTATTACATGACAGTTATATTAATATTATACAATCATCTTTATTTACTTTACAAGTATGCTATCCGGATAAAAATATTTATATTTGCACCAGATTACAATTTTGCAACAAAAAAAATCATTATTTATCACTTACCATAAGATACTCCCCCCTTTTATCTACATGATATCATAAATGCGGGTCGTAGTCAAGACTAAGTGAGTGCATATGGGGATATAGAAGCCTCAGCTATCCAGGCTGTTTTCGGCTTTGACAAATGTGTTCTGAAGAGCTTGGATTTGATACGGGATGAAACGCCGGCTAACCATAGATTTTACCCTTTCAAACAAAAAAACAGCGAAAAATCTACAATTATTTTAAATAATCGCAAATTTTTCGCTGTTTGCTGAATTTTTCAGCGGCCTCGATTATAAGGCTTTTTCTGTGTATTGAGCGTAGTATACGCTTATGTGTATTTTGACAGAAGGTTGTAGAACACCTGCACCATTTCCGCGCGAGTCGTGGTGTTGGTAGGTAAGAGCCTTCCGTCGCTGCCGTTGATTGTCCCAGTTCCGACAAACTGCGTCATGGCATCTTTAGCCCAAGCAGCGATGTCCATATTGTCGGAGAAGTTAGAAAGAGTTTTGCCGTTTTTGCCCTCCGGCAGCATATTAATGGAACTCAGGGTGTTATACAACAGGGTGAACATTTCCTGACGTGTGATTTCCTTATCAGGCGCAAACATATTGCCGCCCACGCCTGATGATATGCCAAGCCGCTTGGCCGCCGCAAGATAGCCGGTGTAGTATGTGTTGCCCGCGTCAGAGAAGTTGTCTGCCAAATTTGTGTCTGCGGTCATATTATATGACTTCATCAGCATTACCAGAAAATCTCCACGGGTAAGTTTTTCATCAGGGCTGTAATTCCCGTTGCCTGTACCTGTGGTAATACCCCTGGCCGCTGCAAAGGCAACCGCTTGATTATACCATGCGCTCTCAGCTACATCCGCAAAGCGCACCTGATTGTAACCTACCGCAAAACAACTGAAATGCGTGGTTAAGAAGGTTACCGTGCCAGAGGTAGGATCATAATGTCCGTTTGGTACAGGGACTGCGTTGCCTGCATCGTCTATATACCATACCACAATGCTTTCAGGATATTTTTGCTCCTCTTCTGTCGGTACGTATGGGATGGTTACCTTGATTGGCGAATTCGGATTATTCCATTCAATTTGCTTTCCGTCAAGCGTCAGTGTAAGCTGGATCAGCGGTCTGTCGCCTATGGCTGACTTTGCGCTGTCGGCCAGACCAGATTTATCGCCCTGACGGAAGGTTATTTTCGCTTTATTTCCTTGTGATACCGAAAGAACTGCCAGCATATCTGTAGAAATTGTTATTCTGCCTGTGCTTGTGGTGAAGGTCAAAGTCTCTTTTCCATCTGTGCTGGAAAGGTAATCAGCAGGAATCCCTATAATATAGGAATCAACACCGGGGATTGCGGGCATGGTAATTTCAGTCGATGTTTCAAATTTATCTTCTGTCAGCGTTCCCAAGTCTACCTCAGCTACATTTTTATTTAAAGTAACCGGGAGTGTGAATTTCGATTTACCTGATACATCCGCACTGTAAGTCGTTGTACCGGTTGAGCTGCCGCCGCCCGATTTTTTAACTATCACCGCGATGGAGTTTGAATCGATATAATATCCGCTCGCGTCAATCAATCTTGCGGCAATCGTATATGTTCCCGCGCCTTTGATTACAATACTGTTCGATTCTGCCGGATTCCAATCCATCTTATCCGTCCAAACTCCATTTTTAACATACTGCCACTTAAGAGGAACAAAATCTCTCAGCTCAACAGCGGATACATATACCTTTGCATTGCCAAAGTTGTTTTCAGGAACGTTTAAGATTACTGTGCCGCTGCTTTTCTGAACGCTTGTAACATCGATATTATATACATACGATGAGTCTCCTGAAATTTTAATCTGAACCTTTGAAGTTTGACCGTTTTTCAGCTGCCAATCATATAAGGCTGCTCCTGTGCCGCTTGCCAGCAGAGTGCTTCCGTCGGAGCTTCTTATTTCAACTGTGTCTTCGCTGTTTTTCGCGAGGGCAGTAATTAACGTGTTATTTAAATTGTTTGCTGTTAAATGATAATCTTTAACCTCTTTGTCAAAATTCATATTGATTCCGCTTAATGATATATCGGAAATTTCTTGGGTTATATCACTAGGGTCCGCTGTGAAATATTCAGCAACAACCCTTCTTCCCAACTCAGTAAACAAAATTTCTTTTGTTACGCTTTCTTCCCCCTTTAAAGCTAAGAGGTCTGCGGATGTTGCTGCAATGAATTTTGTTTCAATAACATTTTCCGCGTTATCCAAAAGCTTAACAATTACATTTCCGTTTGAAGACGGGCTCATGGAAAGATTTTTAACGGTTACATAAGCTTTTGTAGCCTGATCATTTTCCTGTTCCACATAAACCGCGAATTGATTTCCGTTATTTGCCTCTATAAGGTTTTGCAGCAATATTGACCGGGTATTATCATTTGGTTGATACTCGTTTACCTCGCTCCATGCTCCATTTTTATATTCTTCAACCCATTCCCTTCCATAGAGTCTTGTGCCTCCCTGAGGAATACCTTCCGCAGGAACAGTGTAGGTAAATCTCATGGTCAAAGCCCCGTTGTCCAACAAATTCAGTTCATCCCCGGCTATTTCTTGCACCTCTACTTTTGATGCATCAGTGAACATGGGTGAAGTGTAAAAGCCTGCGTATACCTTTCTGCCGCTGCCGGCCAGTTTCACATCACTGGAATTGTGCAATGTGGCCTGAATAACCCGCTTGCCTTGCTCGTCACTAATAAGTTCAACCTTGGAAATTCCCGTATCAGGAACATCAATGTCTAAAGAGCCGCTCCCTCCTGCAGAATCCCCGTTGGTGAATTCCGCTGTAACTTCATAATCCAAATCATGTATGTCTGATTCAGGCACATCATAATCTACAGTCAATACAATGGACTGATTTGGCAATAAACTCAAGTTATCAAAGGTCTTGGTCACATTATCAGGAGCTATTTTCACCTTGATGGAACTGACCGGGGTTATTCCCATGTTGGTTACCGTTAAGGTGATGGGCAGTTTAAAGCCGCTTTTTACTTCTTTATAATTAAAGTAAATTTCCTTTAGATTTATATCATTTTTGAATTGAGCCTGAGCTGATTTCATAGAACATATGGAATCAACTGTGTAAACTTGGTTCCCCTGGTCTTGAAGCTTACCGGTATATGAACTGGCAAGCATCACCGCCGTCACATTATTCTCTGTATCGGAATAAGCATCGAAATGGTCTATTAAGGTGTATTGCTCCATATCTGCCACATCCAGAGCTGCGGTGAGATATATTCCTCCGTTATCATTAACCATGAATTTTACGGCTTTTAAGCTGTCATTTTGGGCGGTATTATCAGTACTCTCATCATACATAATATTTGGCTGTACCCAAAGAATTGACAAATCCTCAATTCCGGCATTTTCTTTCTTGGCAAACCGGAATTTACTGGTAATATTAGCCTCAGAATTTTCATATACACTGTTCACGGAGTCTATAAAGCGGCTGTCCACTTTACCGTCCTTGTCGACTGCGGCCAGTTTAATGTCAGTCGTTCCGCTGCTTGTAGCATTGTACCATCCCGTTATAAACTTGTAGCCTTCCGAATCGGAGCCTGCAACCGTTATTTGAGGATTTAGATCTGTGGAATCATTGTTGGTCAGGCGAATATCGGCTTTCATGCTGTTGTCGCCGCCAATTACCGCACAAATGGTTTCATATCCGTATGTAGAATTGCTGCCATCTTTACCATAGTCAAGAGTGTAAGCGATTCCTGATGTCCCGTCCTTCATCATGGCGGCTGAAAGCCCTTTTACATTTCCCGAGGTTCCGTTGTAGAGGGTGTATGCCTCGCTCCAGCTTCCATTTTCATAAACCTTGTACATTATGGAATCATGGACGTCAGCATTGAGCAGTCCGTCTACTCCAATGCCGCTTCCTGTCAGGCTTCTCCAAGCCACCACGGCCCTTCCGCCGTTTACCGCAACAACAGGAGCCATATCGGAAACCATATTGCCGGTAAGCAGTGTTGTTGTCCATTTACTGCCGTCATATATGCTTGCGGCAATTTCCGAAGAGTTAATCATTGCTGATATGTTTTCAGCTGTAGGAGTACTGCTGGAATCTATCTTTATGCTCTGGTGCTCCCATGCAGCCGCTGCAAAGCTCTTTGTTCCGTCAATTGCAATATTGCTGTCTGCAAATGAATCCTGAGAAATAATTTGAGGAAATGCGCCTTGGTCTTCATACCCCGCTGAGCCTTTAACCGCCCAGCTTGCCCTTGTTTCGTTCAAATCAGCAGAGTCGCTGTCGGACATATAGGCCATTATTTCTCCGTCACGGGTCACTACCGGATTGGAATACGGATAGGAGTTATTCTGAATATCGTTTGTGCCGGAAGACGCCAACATTATTTTTCCCAATAAGAATTTTCTTCCCCAGCTGCGATCATACAGTTTAAGATAATCCCTGCTTTCGTAGCCCGTGCTTTCTTTTACGGTTTTAAGACTGGTCGCGGCTCCCATTAAATTGGCTGACATTGATTTGGATGGAGAAAACAATGATGAAGTCTGCTGGTTCTTCCACTCCTCAAGCCTGCTTCGATACTGCTCCCCTTCCACCCAGAAATCTGTTCCTCCTTCAACGGATGCCAACACAGTCTCGTAGGATATGTGCAGTATTGTTGCCACAAATTTAACCCCAACCTGTCCGGATATTCCGAGGGTTGTTAAGTATGCGTATAATCCGTCTCCTGGTATCATGTATGGTTTATTTACGAATTCGGCGTTATAATCAAGATTTGCTTTGCCAAAAACGCCTATTTTCAATGCTACTAAGGAGTAGTCGAATCCAAGTCCTCCAAATGCGCTGACATATGCCTTGATTCTTAATTGAGTAAAGAAGTCATTGACATCTGCCGCTTTTACACCCGAAGGTACGTTTCCGTATGGCTTAACTGCACGGAATTTAAGATTTGTCGCAGCCCCTATTCCAAGGCTTGCGGTTACAGGTATAGGTCCAACCATACCATTTAATGTCGTGCTTGCTCCAAAAAGAGCGTCAAGGTCCAGCCCGCCTCCCATAACAGTTAAAACCCATTTTCCCTCTGCGGTGTCATATCTGGCTTCTACTTCAAAATATCCCGCAAGCTTCATTCCGGTGTCTATATTGGCTGAAACAGGTGAAGGCGGTTCAAGAACACTGTTTACGAGATTATAGGCGACACTTGTCATTTTTTCCGGATCATATCCATACTCAAAACTGGTGTCAGCCCCTCCTATGTCCACACTTACGTCATCTGTATCAGCGCTGTTTAATTGCAATTTCTTGGTTATGATGCCCCTGTAAACCAGCGGATCCTCAGTAGCAGCTATATTTACATATAAGGAAAAATCACCATAAGCTATTCCGCCGTCTGACAAAGCTTTCAAAGCCAAGCTGATTATTTTGTTGCCGCCGGACATGTTTTCATTGAAATCAAATCCCTTTTCGCCAATGTTTTTCATATCGCTAGCTGCCTGCTTAACACCATTTGCATCGTCATCAGCCTCAGGCGCTCCCACCATATTGATAAAGGTAAACGGGCATAAAACATTTTTCAGCAACGTACCTGAAGGATTGTAAAACGATACGGCTCCTCCTTTTTTCTCACCTAACTTAAGATTTAATGAGGCCTCGCTCAATGTGGTGATATTTTTTGTATAAGCCATTGTAGCAAAAGGATATAAAATGGTTTTAACCCTTTGACCTTCTATCTGCCCTCCGAATCCATCCTCTACCTTAACATCGTAACCGTCTGTTTTGTCCATACCCCACCATGCAACAAGAGTTTCAAGGTCAGCGGTTTTGTATATATTGCTGGGTCCTATTGAACCCTGATTAACTTCAATGGTACGCCCGTTTTTAAGATGGTAGTCTATGGCTTGGGATTCGATAAACGGCTTATTCTTATTATTATCTTCCACAGGGGTCAGGTTGATGACGCTTTCGCCGAATCTAACCGCATCTTCCATACTGAGGCTTCCGTTGACATTGATAAGTTGCGGGTAATAGCTGCCGTCCGCTGTCAATACCTCGTAAATAAACTCCAATTTATCATATCCCTGCAGCTTCTCTGTGTTATTTTCCACCCAGAATTTTGTGGTATCAAAAATAAGGGTGAATCTGCCGTCGCTGCCTATGGTAAGCTCTTTTCCGTTACTTTCCATGGTCTGAGAACATATACCGTCGTTTTTATATACTGCTCCTCTGTAGGTAACCTTGCCTGTATAAGGGTTTCCGTCTTTGTCCTTAAAGAACAGCTCTACCCTTGCGGCGGGACGGAGTTTAAAGGTATTTACAGGATAAAGCTCATAAATTCCCGGGTCCTTTTCTCCCGAAACCAGATTTTCCTTGTATAAGGTGCCTAAATAAAGGCCGCTGTCACTACCCGCTTTTAAGCTGATATCACTTGCTATTCCCGACTCTTCATAAATGGCTATTTCACCTATTTCATCGGTATACAGCGTGCGGCTTTCACCGCTGCCGTTTTTATATGTAAGTTCAACGGTTTGTTTTGGATAAAAGCTGAATAAATACAGCTTGTCCTTTAATGTTTTTACATTGACGTCAATGGTATCAACCATGCCTGTGGCGGCATGCGTTGCCGTTATTTTTGTTGTCCCACCGGAGTTTCCTGCCAGCATGAACTCTGTTGCAGGCCGGTAGGCTGAATAACTGAATTTCTCAATGTTTTCATACAAAGTCCCCTGGCGGTAATTAACCGATGCGGTATTTGAGTTATCTGATTTCCATTTGATTTGGTCGGTTATACTTCCCCATGGATAGTCTTCGTGGTTGATGCCGATATTATTTTTCAGGTTTATATCTCTTTTTAGGGACAGTATTCCCCGGCTGCCGGTGCTGTCGTAAATTTCTTTTATTTTCGCGTTGTTATCCATTGTCAGCGAATCTGATTCTTTGCCGTCGACCTTTAATTTTAAAGAATTTTTACTATACACATTGAGTACAAATGAATCCGTTGACCATGCGTTGTCCTGAGTATTTTTCGCTTTTACGCTGACAGTGTATATATCCTTCAGGAAGCCTGACGGCACGGTGTCAATAGGCAGAGTATAGCTTCCGCTGTTTATCGTGCTTGTATAGATAGCATTTTGATTTTTAACAACCTTAAATTCAAATTCTCCGCTGTTAAACTCCGATAACGTCCATCCTATGTTGAGGGTTGTTGTCTCATCTGTAATATAATAACTGTCCAGCTTGTTTAATGTTACCACGGCAGGCTTCGGATAGACTATGATATATCCTGTGGCGCTCAAGGTTTGAGCAGAATTGTCCGGATTTACAGCGCTCACCTGAACCGTATAAGCAGGGTCGGAGCCGCTCGAAACCTTTGAAAGAACATTTGTGGGAACAGTGCATGTGTTTGTGTCTGTTACAGTTGTACTGTAGACAGATGTAATTCCGTCATAAATACCAACGGAGAATTCCACCGGAACATTTGCAGTTCTTCCTATTAAGTTCTGGCCCCATACTATATTTGCCGTTTCATTTTTCTTTGTAACAAAGGCATTGTTTCCCTTGGGGAATAGAATAGCAGGAGTTCCCCCGTCCGCTACAGTGAACTGAGGAGTTTCAGCATAAACAGGAGTGCCGACGCCTCCGTTGTCCGCAACCGCTTTGAATGTTACAGTGCCTTGTTTAACGGGAGTAACCACACCGGTCGTTTCATCGATTAAAGCGATTGCAGTGTCGCTGCTTTGCCATTTTATGCTCTTATAATTTGCAGTATCAGGAGACACGCTCGCATTAAACTGAATAATTTTGTCATCGGTCAAATAAATTATATTGTTTGCAGGATAGGTATTTGTGTCTAACGTTACACTTTGGGCAAGAACCAAAGCGTCAAGCGAAGCTGAAACATATTTCCCGATTACAAGAGCGCCGCCGGTAAAATATGCCGGAACATCATTTGCCGTGGGTGTATATGTGCCGCCTGTGTAAAGCTCAATAGTAAGGTTTTTCTGCGTCAGACCGGCATAATTTTTTGCCGGTATCAGAGCCGTGTAGTAAGAACCCTCCTCAGCGACCTCTCCCCCCATAACAAGTGGATAGGTAATGCCGCCTGCTTTTATATATACTGTTTTCAGATGCTTTTCGTTGATATCATAATCATTTTCCAGCCACCCGGATACATCCCTGTCAACACTCACTTTTACTTCAATGTTATCACTCGGGGCATATAAACCGCTTGAAGGAATATTATTTATAGAAACGTTATTAAAAGCCGATATAGTGTCAATAGACATGGTTAAGTCCGGAATGGTTGTCAAATGCATGTCGGATGGCCAAGATGATGTTCTATTAATATATACACCGCCAATTAAGGTATCTACCAAGCCGTTGATGTTTTTCACCGAGCTTATAACCAGGCTGTTATTAGGGCTTTTAGGCACAGTATACATAAAGGTTGCGTATTTCGAAACCGTAGCCAAAGATTCCGCGGGACTAATACCTGTGTCTTCGCCCTGCATATACAATTTTAAATCCTGAATTTTAACAGGTTCTGAAAATTCAACTGTAACAGGAATGACCTGGCCTGAATAATAGCTGCCGGCAGGTGCACTGATATTTTTAACCTCTGGTTTTACAGTGTCAAATATATTAACATCTATAACTCTATCCTTATAATTCATCTGAGTTGATGGGTAGGCGGAAGGTGTGTATGTAGCGTTGCTGTATCTGAATTCTGATGGTAAAGCCCCAAATATTCTGGCATAATAAGGTGTGCTATGATCTTCTGGATTATTATCCGTAGCTGCAAAAATTGTGTATTCGCGGGATATTGGTACAGTATACCAATCTTCCCCGCCGCTAATGAATTTATCATCAGTGATTACATTACCGGATTCATCCAAATATTGGGGCTTTGCAGTCATTTTATATTCATTAATGTCAGTGCTTAATAATTTGCCGGACATATTTACTTGAAAACAGGCATTCGCCACAGACCCGAAAATATCAATTGCCGCGTCTTTAATTTTATCATAAACGAATGAGTAAGTAAAATGAGGAATAGAATCTGTTACCGGAATGGAACGACTTGCAAGCGTTTGAGATAAAGAAACAGTCCATCTATATGAATTGTACAAAGTAACCGGAATATCCTTTGTAAGGGTGCCTCCCTCAAATAATATATTTACAGGGTTAAACAGCTGAATTAAAAATATTTTATCCTCCTGCCAGCGGTTCAGAGGGTTTTTATATGTATTTGTAGTGTCTTGAAAACTACCTAAATAGTTTATAATATTTGATATCTCCAGTGACGCGGGAATATTTGAATATCCTCTGGGTATGGTAACAGTCCCTTCAGGAGCATAAATGGCTTTAGAATTATAATGTGTACCCTTTATAGCAGACCCATTCAACAGCCGCCAGTCAAACTTGACGTCATAGCCAAGAGTGATAGGATTTCCAGTTTCATCAACCAGCCAGAACTCCATCCATATATTTTGTTTACTGGTTCCCATTGTATAAGTTGGATTCAAATTTTTAACCTTGATCCGGGCGTTATGGTTAATGGCTATTTCCGCACCTGCCGCCTGAATGCCGCTTTGAATAGTAATGCCGCTGGTTTCTATCTGGTTTATCAGGCTGGCTAAACTTTTTTTATGCTCTTCCGTAAGTGGCACGACGTTTGAAAAATATTTTGCCTTGATGCGTGCCAGTTCATCTTCAATTTCAATTATTTTCTTTAAATCCCCGAGTGTCAGACTGGTGCCGTCAACACAGACAACACTGCCTAAATTCAAATCCTCGGCATTAAGCATTTCTTTTACCTGCGGCAGGGTCATCGTCTTTCCGTCAACCATCACGCTTTCGTTCACGTTAATATTGCCGTCCTCATCCAGCAAGCCCATGCTCGCAAGCTCTTTTTCAATGCTTTTTTCCGTTAGATTGTCTCCGTACAAGCTTTGAAGCTTGTCCAGAATCGTAAGATTTTTATCCGCATCGTTTTTTACGGTATCACCGGTAAATGCAAAAACGGGCGAAACAGTCTGAAAAACTAACGTGAGGGCAAAAAGCAAACATAAAATTTTCCCAATAGTATTCTTCTTTCCTTTGAAAATCTCCATACTTTTCCTCCTGTTATCGTATTTTATCTAAGCAGAGATACAAAATATACTTTATGAATATGAAGGATACTGTGTCTGCTATTCCAACAGCCGTTATTTAATCTCGTAAATATTAATATTCTTTCTCAAAAGATCAGGCAAAAAGTGTTATTTTATTCATAAAATTATATATTTTTGTATTATATAAGAATGATTATAATACAAACTGTATATCTTGTCAATATAAGCATTTAAATATTACTCTAATGCTGGAATCATATTAACTAAGCCGGATGAATAAATGAATTGCTGATGCCGCCCCCGCCTCCGTACCCTTTTCATCAACATTAATAAAAGTTTTGTGCAGAACTGAACTGATGAAATTACTTTTCATTTGGGCATTCAGCATATTGAACTGCGTGTTTGACGCAAGTGCACGTTTTACTCTATTTCTTTTGTAGAATTTCATTTGAATATACGGTTTCTTTCAAACTAGTTCACCTTCAAAATAACCGCCGTGCGGGTATCATTGTCCCACGTGACATTGTATCCGAGGTTTTCGGCTAAAAATCTAACCGGAATAAGTGTCCTGCTGTTTTCTATATACGGCGGAACATCTAATGCCGTTTCTTTTCCATTGACCATCGCTGTATTACTGCCAATTCTAAAAATGATCGTATCGGAATCTTTTTCCACGATAACCTCATCTGTTTCACCGTTCCATGACACCTTGGCGTTCAATTTTTCAAATATGAAACGCAACGGAACCATAGTCCTGTTATTCACCATTTCAGGCGCCACGCCGAATGCCAGTATCTCGTTGTTTAAGTTTACCTTTATATTACTATTGTTTAATATGCTGTCGTCAAACGTATATACTTCAAATTTACAATCAACATAAATCTTATTCCCGATATGGCTCACGTTCTTAATCTCAAGAAATTTATCCGGCATGGGGATATCCGTCCAGTATATTCCATCCGGTGATACCGATAATATGTTACTTGTCGATGTGTCGGTGTAATACGCCTTCCATGACTTTGTGTAATAGAAGAGGCCTCCGTCGCTTAAAATCTCTCCGGGCGTACCGTTTTCATAACTGATTTTTGTATCGCCGTTAGTGTTTTTCAAATAGAACTCATTGGTTTTGCGGAACAGTGAATAATGGCCGTTTGTTACCGGAAAGGAAAGCCCGCTTCCCAAAAGGGTAAAGGTACGGCAGTCCGACGAAGAGTAATATTTATCGGAGTACACGTATAATGTATTGTCTGCATATGCGAAATCATAGATATAGTCGGGAAATTCTTTACTGCTTATATAATTTAACGCAGCGTCAAAAAAATACACCTTATTTTCCGTTTCTTTTTCCGCCACATTCCCCCCGTATCCGTCCCAACCGTCAAATCGCGCCGCATACCCGTCTGAAGTCTTAATCATTCTAAATTCGTTCGTACGGGATTCAAAGATTTTCTTTGTGCTGTCTGGCAGGGGTACAAGCTCCCAGTTTCCGTCGTCTGTGTACTGATACAATTTACCGTCCTCCCATTTCATATTCCTCTGCCCGTTATAAAACACAGATTTATATTCATACGTTTCGGTATAATCGGGAAACGGCGTGCCCGTTTGTTCCATTAGATATTTATGGTCGTCCACTTTCAACCTGTTCACCATGCCTCCGTAACAATTGGTGGGCAATATTACGTCCAGTATATACTTTTTCGTCTCACCGGGATCTACGGCCGCACTGAACATGCAGTCTTCTTTTGCCGTGTCATTAATGCCCTTGCACAGCGCAAATGCGTTTTCTTCTTCTAACGTATACGGATTAAGCATATTGCCGTCTTCATCACGCGCGATAACAATGTTAGAGGAAAGAGAGGTTTCCAGCGTATAGTTTAATACCCTTTCCAATGTGTCGGAATTTTTGATTGTCAGATGGTATCGGTTTGTAACTCCGAAGTTTCCCAAGTTAAATTCATACTGAGTATCGGGCAGATGGTTAATGTCCAGCGTATTGCCGGACGGCGCATTGGGAACATAAGTGTTTTCGTTCCACGGCATCCCTGTTTTATAGCCTGTTGTGGCATGATGATAGATATCTATGTTCCATATATTATCCCTTTGCGGTTCAGGCACGTCTTTTCCATAATAGTTCAGCTTTGTATCGTCCTTGTATTTAAGATTCAGCATATCGGAGCCGACGGCCGAGCCTTTGCTGAACATATAAGCGTCATTGGCCGGATTAATGTTGGTCATCCAATGCGGCACATTGTTTCCGTCGTTATAAAATTGATTGAAGATTCTGCATTGTAAGCTGTCGCCGTTTTGAACGCTTGAATCAATATGAATATCCAAATCTGCTTCTACCATAGGCAGGGTCTCGGTGTCGATGCCCTTAACCGACGTATCGTTATAATACTGCCCTGAGGCGGCATTGGGGCTGTGCATTGTTCTGTCACCGATTTTCCCATAATGTTTCTGAGCGGTGAAGTTTACGTCGGCTTCACCCGATTCAATCGTGAAGTCCACAAGCATGTTAAAGGTCATCCGTTGTTTGAGCACATCGTAATTATAAACGTATTTGCTGATCCAATCACTGCTGTTATCAAGGTTGATGGTTTTCGGCAGCTCTGTCTTTCCTTTATAAGGTACATACTGCTGATAGTTGTTTAAGGTTCGGATATTGATACCGAGCAGGTCTGCCCATACATCGATACAGTCAACATACTCATACCCCTGTGGAATGTAAAAGCCGATTGAGTTAATTTTAATTGTCGCATTATTCTTTGAAATAAACTCTATATCCGGCTCAAGGTCGTAATCTGTCCAGTTGGAAAAGCAGAAAAAGACAGAATAGTTATCCGGTTTTAGACCTTCATTTTTCATTAAGTATGTAGGGTTTGGATTTTCTTTCGTTGACAAATCCTTATTTCTAACCCATTCAGGATTATTGCAATAGATAAATTGGCCTCCGCCGGACTTTCTGAACTCTACCGGAATCGGCTTTATTCCATCGGCAAAGCAGGTAATGTCAAAAGGAATTGCGATTATGGTAATCGTTAAAACGATGAACCAAAGGACGGTAAAAGTTTTTTTAAACATAATTACACCACCTAAATTTTCTATTTCTTTCACATTATATACCCAATAAGCTGTCATGTCAATAAATGTAAACCAAAACCAATATAGATGTAAAGATACTGTAAAGTTTTAATCTGCTATTGATTACTATTTTCCCCGTATATGATGACACTGTATATTCGGTATCCGCAAGCCTTTCCCCTGTTTCGGTGTCTGTAAGCTTAATCCGGCTTATGCCTGAAGATTCAAATTCATCAGCTAATATTTTAAACAGACCCACGTCAATAGGTGAAGAAAGCCTTATTCCATCAGTTGTTACAGGTACAACAACTGCCTTTTGTTTCACAGCTTCAACCGTTATATACCATACTTACTGGAATAACCTTTGAAACGCATGAAAGCGACATATCTGAATATATTAAATCATATATGATTTAAAAAAGACCAGATGTTGACAACTATAAAAATAAAGTTTAAAAAATAATTTAAAAGTATTGACATAAAATAAAATCTATGATAAAATATTTTCTGTTGCTATTAAAGCGGCTGACTATGGAGAGGTGGTCGAGTTGGTTTAAGGCGCAGCATTGGAAATGCTGTGAAGGCTAATACCCTTCCGTGAGTTCGAATCTCATCCTCTCCTCCAAAATACCGCATAAATAAAGGGCTTGCAGGTTTTCTGCAAGCCCTTTATTTATGTTAATTTTAGAATAACATTTCGGTACTTTTCGGTATTTTTCGGGGTATTTTACAGTCAAAATCGCTGTCAAAAATAAGCTAAAAAATAAGCTAAATTTTCATAGCTTTTCTCAGTACATTTATATCGTTATGAACGTAAACATCCGCTGTCTTCAATTAAACAGACATTTCAACGTAGAATACCTTTAGGCGATCGTAAATCTTCAAACAGAGCTTCCTTTTCAAATCTGGTACAATCGACCATAAACATGTAAATATCCGTCTGATATTGGCTTGGGTCATGCTGCCGAAGCCATGCTGATTGTATACAACAAAAAAATAAAATATCCCTTAGTATGGAATAAACGGGCAGCCGAAATGAGAGTGATAGCATAAACAGGGTGCATTGATTTGCTTCCGTCAAAGCGCGCAAAGGCACAAAAGCACGATTATTTCGTGGCATTGCGGGCGCGTCCAGCGCAACACTATCTATTTCGATTCGCTCGACGTATTCGTCGCCGCCCCGAAAAATCCCGATTTTGAATTGACTGCTCTTCTTGTATACAGCAAACTAAATATTTTTAATCAGGCATTATACCTGATTATCTCCATAGTCTTGAACACAATCATCTCCTGAGCCGCCCTGCCGTATAGATTGACAATGCAATTTTGACCGCAAATAATTCTTTCTTGCGCAGTAATCCCTATTTCCGTTCCTTTTGCTGTGTGAATCCGTATATTTTTCCCATTCAGATCTGTTTCCACTCTCATAAAACCTTCCGAAATCAGCCATGTATTGATTTTTATGCCTGAAAGTTTCGGGTAGCCTGCTTGCATAAGCTGACAGTTTATCCTGTCGGCAATGACGCTGACCGTAACAGGCTCCTCTGAAATTTCAACATCAGTCGAATGAAATTTAGCGGGAATATCCATTGGTTGAGCAGCCTCTGTATCCGCAAATTCGGCGATCAGCCGCAAAAACTGTTCGCCGTAACGCTCCAGCTTGACCTGCCCTACGCCGGAAACCCACAAAAACTCTTCACCGTTCGCAGGCATTTTCATACACATGTCTGTCAGTGTGCTGTCCGAAAAGATCACAAACGCCGGAACATTTTGTTCGTTTGCAATGGTTTTTCGCAGTTCCTTCATCTGGTTAAACAATACCGTGTTAACAGGCTGCACGTCGGCTGATTTTCCCACAACTTTCTCTATCTTTTCCATTTCTTTCAAAAGCTTCATTTCAACTGCCAAATGCTCCTGAAGAACTTCACCCGCCCGGCTTCCCAGCTTTAAAACTGGATATTCACTATTTGTTGTGTATAAAAAATTATTCAGTACAAGGTAGTTTATTATATCTCTGATTCTTTTTTCCGAAAGCGCGCAAATGTTGTAGGTGGACAGCTTGTCCAGCCCCAACCGCAACAGCTTTTCATTTTTGCTGCCCCTCAAAATATCAATAATCATCTTGATGCCATAGCTTTCTCTTGCCCTGTAAACGCAGGACAGAATTTTCTGCGCGTCTACAGTAACGTCAACCGTTTCAAAATGGCTGTTACAGCTGCCGCAATTACCGCAGAAATTTTCCGCTCTTTCCCCGAAATACCGGAGAATATAGGCGCGCAGACAATCGGTAGTATGGCAGTAGAAGGTCATTTCTTTCAGCCGCTGACGGTCAAGCTCTTTCAGCCTGATTTCCGTTTCTATATCAGGATACTCCATATCCTTGCCATTTTCAATCATATACAAGGCCGTGCGTACATCCTGCCCGCTGTAAAGCAGAAGGCACTGTGCGTTCTCGCCGTCACGCCCGGCGCGTCCGGCTTCCTGATAATAGCTTTCTATATTTTTCGGCATATTATAATGCACCACAAAAGAAACGTTGGATTTGTCAATCCCCATGCCGAAAGCGTTTGTAGCAACCATAATCTGCACCCTGTCATACAAAAAATCATCCTGATTCCGGTGCCGTTCCTCATCCGAAAGCCCCGCATGATAGCGTGACGCGCTATATCCCCGCTCTTTCAGCCCGTCACAAACCTCTTCCACCGCATTCCTTGTCGAGCAGTAAACAATGCCCGACCGGTCTTTTTTATCAGACAAAAAGCTTGTCAGCGCATTGAACTTATCCTTTGGCTTTTGTATTTCAAAATACAGGTTCTTCCTATCAAATCCGGTAACTAAGACAGTAGGGTTTTTCAGTTCCAACAGGGAAACAATATCTTCCCGAACCTTCGGCGTTGCGGTCGCGGTAAAAGCGGATACCACCGGTCGCCTTGGAATACCGTTCACGAAATCAGCTATTTTCCTATAGCTTGGCCGGAAATCCTGTCCCCACTGGGAAATACAGTGCGCCTCATCCACTGTTACCATAGAAATGTCCACTGAATGCGCAAATCGCAGAAAGGCTGATGTTTCCAGCCGTTCAGGCGCGGCATAGATAATTTTATACATACCGTTTTGAGCATGGCGTAAAACCAAACCGATCTGTCTTTCGTTCAGGGAACTGTTTATGTACGCCGCCTGAATTCCTGCTTGTGTCAGTGCGTTTACCTGGTCTTTCATCAAGGAAATCAACGGTGAAATAACCAGAGCGACGCCGTCAAACATCATTGCCGGTACTTGAAAGCAAATGGATTTTCCGGCACCCGTGGGCATCACACCCACTACATCACTGCCTGCTAATATCTTATCAATCAGCTGTTCCTGCCCTTCCCTGAAGTGTTCATATCCAAAGTATTGCTTTAATATTTCTTGTTTATTGAGCGCCATGAGTCTGCCTCCCTAAGTTCTTAACTAATTGTATATTCCAGCTTCTCATTCAGCAATATGGTTTTCTCAAAGCTGCCGTCGTTTTTTAATACTGTAACTTTAAAATCATCATATTCTGAACAATATAAATAATCATCAATAATATCAAAACCGTGAACGTTTGCATGATAAGGCAGTATGATTTCCTTATCCCACGTATTTATATTGATTCTCCATAATCCTGTACCAACATCATTCTTGTTTGATTATAGCACAATATCCAACACACGCCCGTTCCTCCATACTTCATTGTGAGCATTTGACCTCACAATATTGATTAATTCTATTATATCAATTATTTTCCAATATTGCAAGGCAAAAAATAAAAGAGGAATTTCATCCCCTGTGTAGAATATATAAATAGTGCTAATTATTAAATAACATACGTATGGGAGAAATATATGAAAGTCAGTCCGATCAACATGAAACGCATTTATCAGAATATTATCCAACAATTTATTGAGATGATCCGAAGCGGGGAATTAAAGACAGGAGAAAAGCTCCCTGCCGAGCGTACCCTGACAGAGATGTTTCAGGTAAGCCGGGCGTCGCTGCGGGAAGCGCTGAGCGCGATGGAAATTATCGGACTAATAGAGGTGCGCCCGGGTGAAGGTTCCTTTGTTACCGACCTGAATATAGGGCCGTTTATTAACACCATATCGCCGCTTTTCATTAAGAATGACAAAATGGAAACGGATTTATTGGATTTTCGGAAGCTGATTGAATTGGAGTGCGTCCGGCTTTTGGCGGCGAAGGATGATAAAAAGCATTATGTACGTCTTGAAAATCCGCTGAATATGATGCTGGAAGCAATACAAAATGAAGATGTGTCAAAGGGAGCGGAGGCGGATATTGCATTTCACAAAATTATTTTTGAGCTGACCGAAAACTTTATTCTGATGAAGTCTGCGGAATGCATCTCCTGCCTGCTGCAAAGCTCGGTTGAATTCAACAGGGCAAAAATTTTGAAGGACAGCGGTAACGCAAGGGTGCTGTATGAGCAGCACAAACAGATTTATGAGGCGGTTTCAAACGGTGATACGCAAACGGCGGAACAAGTAATGGAAGCGCATCTTGACTTTGTGAGGAAGGTATGACAAGAAAAATAGCATCATCCTCAGTCATTCTGATACAACGGTTAAATAAAAGGTTCATTTTTTTAAATTGGTCTGACCATTCGACCAATAATAATTTTATTACAATATGGAGGTTAATATGAAAATTTTGGTGTGCATCAAACAGGTGCCGGGAACGAGTAAGGTGGATATTGATGAAGAAACGGGCGTTTTGAAAAGGGATGGCGTGGAAAGCAAAATCAATCCCTATGATCTTTACGCCATAGAAACCGCGTTGTGGGCAAGTGAAAAGACGAATGGCAGCGTAACGGCCATCACCATGGGTCCTCCCCAAGCCGAGCAAATCATCAGGGAAGCATATATGATGGGAGTCGACGAGGGTTGCCTTGTGACGGATCGGAAATTTGCCGGTGCGGATGTGCTGGCAACAGCTTATACGCTGTCACAGGCCGTTAGGGCACTGGGCGAATTTGATCTGATTATCTGTGGCAAGCAGACGACCGACGGCGACACGGCGCAGGTCGGCCCCGCGCTTGCGGAATTTCTGGGAATGGCGCATGTAGCGTGGGTCAGTTCGATTGACAGCATCGATGATCATGGGATTATCGTGGAACAGGATTTGTCCGACACGACGGAAACCGTAAAGCTTTGCTATCCATGCCTGATAACGGTTGAAAAGGATATTATGCAGCCAAGGCTTCCTTCATACAGAAAAAAGCTGACGTCATCCGAAAAGCCAGTAAAAAGGCTTACGTTAGAGGATTTTTATGATCATAATCCGGAAAATTATGGTTTAAACGGTTCGGCAACAAAGGTGGAGAGGATTTTTCCGCCGGAGGCGCATGTGGAGCAGGTGATCATGGAAGGCGACGGCGAGGAGCTTGCGCAGCGGCTGGTCAGCCTGATTCTTGAAAGAAAATTTATATAGGAGGAACAAAAAATGAGCAGATTAGAAATAAACTATGCGCTGTGCGATGGGTGCGGAACATGCGCGGACAGCTGCCCGTTTTCCGCCATTGAAATAGTCGGCGGAAAAGTGGAATTTAATGCGGCGTGCAAGTTGTGCAAAATATGTGTGAAGGCATGTCCCAAAGACGCGATTGTCTATACAGAATCAGAAATGAAATCAGTGGATAAGAGCAAATGGAAAGGAATTATGGTCTATGTGGAGCATACAGACGGTAAAATCCATCCGATCACAATTGAATTGATCGGCAAGGCGCGGGAGCTTGCTTGCAAGATGAAACAGACGGTGCAGTGCATTTTCATCGGAAGCAATATTGAGAAGCAGGCGGAAAAGCTTCTGGAATACGGAGCAGATATGGTGTATGTTTATGACCATGAATCGCTGACGTATTTTCGCAGTGATATATATGCGGACGTATTTGAGGACTGTATCAAAAATGTGATGCCGTCCGTAGTGCTGGTGGGGGGAACCTCTGTAGGCCGCTCGCTTGCGCCCAGACTGTCCACAAGGTTCAGAACAGGGCTTACGGCAGACTGTACATATCTCGACGTGCGGGAAAATTCCGATTTAATTCAGGTGCGACCGGCCTTCGGAGGCAATATCATGGCGCAGATTATTACACCCTCCGCGCGGCCGCAGTTCGCCACCGTACGGTATAAGGTCATGGATAAAGCAAACCATGTCGCCCACCCGACGGGAAAAATTATAGTCAAAAAGCTGCCGGATGGAATCAACTCCGCCATTCAGATTGTCAATGTTATAAATAAAGAGAAAAAGCCTTCAATTTCGGACGCCGATATTATTGTAGCAGGCGGCCGGGGGTTGAAAAATAAAAACGACCTGTCCATACTGGAGGAGCTTGCGGAAGCATTGGGCGGACAATTGGCCGTAACAAGACCGCTGGTAGAGGCTGGCTGGACGGATTACACACGGCAGATCGGGTTGTCCGGCAGAACAGTAAAGCCGCGGCTGATCATTACCTGCGGAATTTCCGGGGCTATACAGTTCGCCGCCTGCATGAACGCGTCCGATTGCATCATTGCCATTAATAAGGATAAAAACGCCCCAATTTTTAAAATCGCGCACTATGGGGTTGTGGGCGATTTATACGAAATTCTGCCGTCCATGCTGGATAGGCTGAAAAGAAAGGAGCAGGTCATATGAGTTATAAAAAGATATGCAGGCAGGATATAGACTTTTTGAAACAGGCTTTATCCGACGACAGGGTATATGCCGGAGAAGATATCAATGAGGATTATTGTCATGATGAAATGCAGGAATACGGCCTGTTTTCGCCCGAGGCGGTCGTGGAACCCGTCTGTACCTACGAGGTGTCGGCAGTCATGAAATACGCGTTTCAAAACAATATCCCGGTCACGCCCAGAGGGTCGGGAACCGGGCTTTGCGGCGGAGCCGTTCCGATATGCGGCGGCATTGTTTTGTCACTGGCAAAAATGAACAGGATTCTCGAATTCGACCATGAAAACCTTACTGTAACAGTAGAACCGGGCGTGTTGCTGATGGAGCTTGCCAAGGCGGCTTCGGAGCAGGATTATCTGTATCCACCCGACCCGGGCGAGAAAAGTGCGACAATCGGCGGCAATGTAATGACAAACGCCGGCGGAATGCGGGCGGTAAAATACGGTGTGATAAGGGATTATGTAAGAGCGATAGAGGCTGTGTTGCCAAACGGCGAAGTTACGGTTTTCGGGTGCAATGTATCCAAAAACAGCTCGGGCTACAGTCTGAAGGATCTGCTGATCGGTTCGGAGGGCACACTCGCGGTAATCACTAAGCTGGTGTTAAAGCTGGTGCCGGCTCCCGAACGCACGCTCAGTCTGCTTGTTCCGTTCCATACGCTGGAGGATTGTATTGACACGGTACCGAAAATTATCCAAGCAAAGGTAATTTCCACTGCGATTGAGTTTATGCAACGGGAGGTAATCGAAGCCGCAGAACAGTATCTGGGCAAGAAATTCCCGGGCAAAACCTCCGACGCGTATCTTCTGATTACCGTAGACGGCGGAAAAAACGAGGTTGAGCGGCTGCATTGCAAAATTGCTGATATCTGCCTTGAAAACGGCGCGATAGACGTATTCATTTCAGACACGGAGGAACGTCAGGAATCCATTTGGAGCGCGCGGGGGGCGTTTTTAGAGGCAATTAAAAGCTCTACTACCGAAATGGACGAATGTGACGTTGTAGTTCCAAGGAATAAAATCGCGCTGTTTGTCCGGTTTGTCAGCGGTCTGGAAAAAAGCTACGGCGTCAGAATCAGAAGCTTTGGGCATGCCGGCGACGGGAATCTTCATGTGTATGTTTGCCGTGATTCGCTGCCCAAAAACAGCTGGCGTGAAAAATTAAACACGGTGATGGATGCCATGTATATGAAAGCAAAAGAACTGGGCGGGCAGGTGTCGGGTGAGCACGGTATCGGCCACGCGAAAATCGGTTATCTTTGCGAATCCATAGGCGACCTGAACATGGCGCTGATCAAAGGGATTAAGGAAGTGTTTGACCCGAAACGGATTTTAAATCCCGGAAAAGTAATTGAGTAAGGGGGAATTTTTGTGAAATTGCCCCTTACTTTTGTGAGCGTAAGCCGTTCACCCATGAAAAAGAAGGAATATATCATATGAATTATATAACCAGCATTGTTTTTATATTATCCCCCGATTTCGCATCCTCAAAGGCTTTGTTGATTTCCTCAACCTTGTAACTGCTTGAAAGTGATGAAATACACGCATGAAGCTGTGGATTTTCTTTCAAAAATGACAAGTAATTTTCTACATCCGTTATTGAATATTGGGAGGAACCGATAATATGCAGCGCATTAAAGGTAATCATTTGGGGTGAGATTTCAATGTTACCGCTGTTGGAATACTGCCCGGGAACCAAATATACACCGCGGTTGCGGAGCATTTGCAGCCCTTGCGGAACCGCTTTTGGGTTACCCGAAGCCTCAAACACAACGTCCACGCCGATACCGCCGTTTAAATCCCGGACATGCCCCGTGATTTCATCCGGGTCTGTTCTGGTAAGGTTGCATACCTCCGTTGCGCCCAGCTTAATGGCAAGCGCTTCTCTCTCACGGTTGTTTCCCGCTGTGATAGCAATAATATTCGGTATTCCCATTGACGCCAGATGAATTACAGCAAAAATACCCACAGGTCCTAGACCTTGCACCACTGCCACCTTTGCTTTTTCCACATGGCAGTCCGCCTGTTTGGCTAATCGGAAGGCGTGAAGAGCGGTAGGGCCGGCGCAGGCGAAAACGCAGGTCATTTTCGGGTCAAGCTCCGCTGGAATTTTAATCAGATTTTTTACAGGGGAGTAGTTATACCCGCCGTATCCGCCATAAAAGTGAGGCGCAATTTCGGGATTTCCGCCATTGGTAACACCCATATGAATACAATTGGCGTCATCGCCTTGAAGACACAAAGGGCATTCTCCGCAGGGGCAGGCAATATCAACAATAACGTTATCACCATGATTGATGCCGTATTTCTCGCTGTCCTCCCCCGATAATTCCTCAACACATCCCACAAATTCATGACCAATAATCAACGGGGGCGCAAGTGGAATTTTGCCACGATGAATATGAACGTCTGTGCCGCATATTCCGCTGGCTTCAAGCCTTATTTTCGCCATGCCTTTCGGGGGCGTGGTCAGAGGGTATTCTTTAATTTCAAAGGGTTGGTTTGTTCCTGTAAAAATAGCAGCTTTTGCTTTTTGCATAATAATTCTCCTTATAATTTTATTTTTTTCATTGCACATTCTGCATAAATTTTATGCCCGTAGTCATTCACGTGCCAGTTATCTGAATACATCAATTTAAACTGTTCATCTTCGGAAAGCCCGTCTATATGGCGTTTCATTTCACTGTTTGCGTCCGCAATGCCGATATTTTCCCTCTGCGCTGCCTGCCTTGATTCTTCTATAAATTCGGAATATGGGGTATCGTTAAACGGGGTATCCTGACTGCCCAAAACAGGCGATAAAGGAATCGGTACGCTCACATATCATCTTTCGCAGCAGATTTACATAACAGCCATATTGGAAGGAAACAAGTCTCAAATCTCCGCCCTCTGCTGGAGAGTTCAGCGATTGTTCCGCGTCGGTGGCGCCTTGCCCCCAAGTATGGGAATCTCCGGTACAAACAGTTGTTTTTATCATTAATTTTTTCTCCTTGCTATCCGTCAATTTTGACATCTAATCCATATTTTAAAAATACATCAAGCAATTCCTCCATTTTCTCTCTTGATAGAGGTACGCACTCCGCATAAGGATATTTTTTTTCAAGCGCGCTGTATTTGCTTGTGCCAAGCCGGTGAAAAGGGAGAATATTTACTTGTCTGACCCCTGTTTTCATGAGCATTTCAGCCATGGCGGCGCAATACCGCGCAGAGTCGCTATACCCTGGAATAATTGGTATTCTGCTGACCACACTGCAACCGCTTGCTGCCAAACGCGTCATGTTTTTAAGTACAGTATTCAAGCTTCCTCCTGTTTTTTGACGATAATCCTGTTCGGTTGCGCCCTTTAAATCAAAGTAGAAGATGTCTGTGTAAGGAATAACCTTCTCAAAAGCGCTAAAATTAACATTTCCGGCTGTGTCAATGATAATATGAATATTATGATTTTTACATTCCTTTGCAATTGCGCGTGTAAACTCCGCCTGGCAAAGCGGCTCGCCCCCCGAAATGGTTACGCCGCCATTCGAGGCAGAGTAAAAATCAATATCCTCCAATATGTAGTCCATAACAGCCGAAAGTGTGGTTTCTTCTCCGCTGATTTTAAGCGCACCGCTTTGGCAATGTTCAATACAAGTGCCGCATAAAATACACAACTTACGCTCAAAAAAATGTTTATTGTCAATGATGCGATGCGCATTTTGCGGACATTTCTCCTGACATAGACCGCAATTTGTACATAAATGTTCATAAAACATAAAAACAGGTTTTGATGAAATCGTTTCTGGATTATGACACCATTCGCACCGCAGATTACAGCCTTTCAGGAATACAGTGGTGCGTATACCCGGCCCGTCGCCGGTGGAAAAATGCTGCATACTGCTAATTAAACCAGTCATTTACTCATGCTCCGTTCGTTCCAGAATATCAAGCTGCACAGCCTTATCCAAGCAAATGTAATGCGCGCTGAAACCGGACACTCTCACAACTAAATCCTTATAATTATCGGGGTTTTCCATAGCGTCAAACAATACATCACCGGAAACGGCGTTAATTTGTATCTCCTGCCCGCCTTTTTTGAAGTAGGTCTTAATTAAGGCAAGCAGTTTTGCGCGTTTTAGTGGATCGGTAAACATGGAAGGACTGTATTTTTGATTAAGTACAGTACCGCAGGACACCAGCGTGTAATCTGGCTTTGTAACAGAACCTACAACCGCGGTCGGGCCGTTTTTGTCAAGACCATGCATGGGCGACGCCGCATCGCTCAAAGGCTCGCGCGAAAATCTGCCGTCAGGGGTGGCGTCAACCTCTACACCTGCCGAAATGTTTTGGGTATTTGAAGCAATGGTGGTATAAATGGTTCCGCCGTCACGGGTTCGATATTTGGAAAAGAGCTCATTTGTATACGAAACGAACCAAACCGCGTATTTATCCGCTAAATTATTGTTGTTCCCGTATTTAGGAGCATTTAACAACGTGGTTCTAATCTCTGCATAACCTTCGTAGTTTGCCAAAAGCGCTTCCTTTAGGGTCTGGAGGGATATAAGCTTTTTATTGTAAACAATATCCTCAACGGCAGACAGCGAATCCGCAAATGTGGCGATTCCCATACAGCCTGCACCGTGTACGGAGGGATAGTACGACCCTCCGTCATTGATATCCAGCCCTCTTTCAATACAGCACCTGCAATAACAGGAGAGATAGGGCTGTGTGTACGCAACCTTATTATACCGGTCGTTTTCATTGCGGAAGAACATCATATATTCAGCTGCGCCAAAGGTCATCTGTTTTTTTAACGCTTCCAAAAAATCCTCCATAGTTTCAAAGAGAGATGCATCCCCTGTATCAGGACCCATTTGTACGCCTGTCTGTATACAACGTCCGTTGTTTAGAACAAGCTCAATATATTTTGGTACATTGTACCGCCCATCCGACCAGGGCGGCTGTTTCCCCGGAATAAAGTTTTCGATACAGCCCACCATGCAGTAATTTCTGCAATCCTCTATTGTGTAGCCGTGGCGGTGCAGGGCGGGAATATTGATTTCGTCATTCATTAAAGCGGGGTAACCCAAACCTGTCCCGATTACTTTAAGGCATTCGTCCAAAAACTCTTCCGGCATTCCTTCATGTATACGTGCTGAAAGATTGGGACCGGGAATATTGCAGTTTTTCACCGCCTCCAAAATGACATAGGAAAGCTCGTTCACACCCTCGCTTCCGTCCGGTTTTACGCCGCCGATAGCGATATTTACAACGTCATCACCACCAAGGTAAACAGCTTCGCCTATTTTATACAGAGTACATTCTATCAGCTCCAATGCGAGCGCGCGGGTAAGTGTTCCCTTTTGAATGTCGCCTTGATAGAAGGGATACAGGTATTGGTCAAGCCGCCCCAAAGCCATCGCATAGCGTCCCTCATACAAAAAGCTGGTATGCACAAGCCAGACAAGCTGGAGCGCTTCATGGAAGGTGTCGGGCTTTTTGAATTTTATTTTATTACATATTTCAGAAATTTTCAAAAGGTTTGATTGTTGTGTCTTAACCTCAATTTCCGCCGCCTTTTGCGCGGCAGCCATGCCGTATTGCTCAATCATTTTGCTAAAGGCGTTCATGGAAATTTTAGCTGCTTCTAAAAAAGTTTTTTTCTTATAAAAATCAATATCGTTTTTGTGTTCTTCAAGGGATAGGCGGATTTTTTTCAAGGTTCCTTCAATGCCGTCCGACAGAAATGTTTCATAATCAGGAGCGTAATGGTCGGCATTGGTATGGAAGCTATTGCGTCCGTAGCTTTCAACAACTTGATTTGCCCGGTTTATGAGTGCATCCGTAATATTCGGGTCATCGGACAGCTTGCCCCTGATTGAGCCGGCAACCAAATCATTTGCATATATATGCTTTATGTAGCTGGTAAACAAAGCTTCAATGGCATACGCTCTCGCTATTGGCACAGGGTCGTCATAGTGGCCTGTATATCCCGAATACATCAAAACATTACCGATAAATTTCGCGTTTTGCGGTTTAATGTTTATTTCCTCTTTTAAAAGGTCTAAATTTTTCATATAGAGTCACCTCATTTTAAGTTTTCACTAATATTATATACCTTTTTTTATAAAAGAAAATGCACAATTAAAATAATCTGGATTATTCTGAGATAAAAAATTGACCGCTATGCAAAAAAATGCAGAGCGGTCATATGGTTGTTCATGTTATATTCAATTTATATTCGAGTTTGAATTTTAAATTTCCTTGCGGTAATTCCGGTGTATTTTTCAAAGATTCTGCTGAGATAATTTTCATATTTCCAAATACAATTTTATTATAATGCATAATATCTCCTTTATGATACCGGTCAATAATTTATCTGTGCTTTCTGTCATAAGCACCGATCCATTAAATTAATTATATCATAAACATATGCCAGAATCAATAAATAAGTTTATAATTATAAAAACGATCTTACCCTATAAGGACCTACGAAATTCGCATTTGATCTAATATGTGCCATATAAGGCAATCCGCTTATAACATTTGAAACATCTTTATCAAAATAAATCTGTAAGCACAAGTTTTTGTTGCTGTTATATAAATTGTTTACCGTACCGACATCATCAATTATACCCTGTTGAAGGTAATTTCTTATATTGAACTGTAATTTTTTTATATTAGCCACACTTACATCTATCCTAAACAAGTTTGTACTCGCTGTTTTCCTTTGATGTGTCGTCATTTTCCATAATAATCACGAATGCGTCGCGGCTGACAAGAATATGATGCCATACATCCTTTTTTATATTATACACCTTCTCTTTTTCCATTTCAACCGTCTTCAGTGATTCATCTGCGCCGACAATGAGCTTTGCGCTGCCGCTCGCCAGAATAAAAACCTCGTCCGTCAGATGATGCCGTTCCACCCGGTAATAATTCTTTTCGTCAAAATTTTCGCTGTACCTTATGACAGCCACACGCCAGCCGCCGAACCGCACCAATGGTTTGTAGCCCTCGCCTTTGTATTCCAGAATTTCCAGTCCATCCATGTTTTCCCTCCTAAAAATATGCCGCTGATTTCGTGGGCCTGATATCGGTGAGCTGCCCCGTATAATGGCGCAGGTCATGCGCCCGATACGGATGCTTTGCCGATTCTTCCTCATTAAGCTCCAATCCTAATCCGGGCTTATCGGGGATTTTGATATATCCGTCCTCATATTCAAGGGCTTCTGTGGTAATATCCTTGCGCCATTCCACATCGGAAATCATAATTTCCAGTATTTCAAAATTCGGCGTGCATGCCGCAAGCTGCAAGGTTGCCGCATTTGCAACCGGGCCGCTGGGGTTGTGCGGCGCAAATGGTATGTAATACGCTTCCGCCATAGCGGCGATTTTCCTGCACTCCATAATGCCGCCTGCATGGCTGATGTCCGGCTGAATATAATCCACCGCCCGCTTTTCAAATAATTCTTTAAAGGAACGCCTTGTATACAGCCGCTCGCCCGCCGAAATTGCCACAGGCGATTTTTCCCGAACAGCCGCCAGCGCGTCCAGATTGTCGGGCGGAACCGGTTCTTCAAAGAACATGGGTTTGAACTGCTCCAGCTCCTTGGCAATTTTAATTCCCGTCGGCACATCAAACCGCCCATGCCCCTCGATCAGCAGATCGATTTCATTCCCAACCGCTTCGCGCACCGCAGCGACGTTTCGCAGCGCCGTATCCAGCATGGCGTTTGAAATGTTCATATAAGCATTACCGAAAGGGTCCCATTTCATTGCCTTTATTCCTTTTTTTACTGTTTCCTTCGCTTTATCGGCAAACTCCTCCCGCGTTTTCGCGCCTGCGAACCATCCGTTTACATAGATTTTCACCCTGTCGTTGACTTTGCCGCCTAAAAGGCGGTATATGGGCACGTTCAGCGACTTTGCGCTGATGTCCCACAGCGCCATTTCCACCGCGCTGATGGCGCTCATCAGCACCGCTCCGCCCCGCCAGTAGGCATCCCTGTACATATTGTGGTAATGCGCTTCAATGTCAAACGGGCTTTTGCCGATAAGGTATCTTTTCAAATCCTCTACCGCTCCGCACAGCGCGTTTTCCTTGTATTCCAGCGTTCCCTCGCCTATTCCTGTTATTCCTTCATCGGTGTAAACCTTTACAAACACCCAGTTTGTACGGAAGCAATCTACAACAAAGGTTTTTATATCCGTAATTTTCATAGTTCCATCACCTCATAAAGCCTTGGTATTTTAACATTTTCGCAAAGATCCGCAAAATCATTGGGATCGATATGGTCGAACATCCCCCAATGCACCGGAATCACTTTCTTTGCGCCGATTTTGTCCGCGAACCTTGCCGCGTCCGCCATGTTCATATTATTTCCCTCTCCGTTAACGCAGATAAACATCACATCGACCGGCACGTCAATATCACCAAATATTTCGGTATTATACAGCGTGTCGCCCGTGATATATATGTTCTTTCCTTCCGCTGACAGAATAAACCCAATCGGGTGAATATCCGAATGCTCCGCCTTGACGGCTTTGAAAAGCACATTTTGAATGGTATACTCTGTATGCCTGTTAAACCGCACATAATTGTGATTTACATATCCCATTTTACAAATTTCATCTAACGCGCCTTTCGGACACAGGACGTTTATTTTTTTATCCCGTTTAAAATAATGTGCTAAGGTCTCAGGGTCGGTATGGTCAAGATGATTATGCGTGCAGACAATCACATCGGGCGATACGTCAAAAAGCTTTGTTTCAATCGGCATATTACGCTTTTTGGGAACGCTCTCCGACAAATACGGGTCAACCATAATGGTCAGCCCTTCACATTCAATCAGCAATCCGCCTTGCCCGATCCATGTTATTTTCATCTGAAATTCGTACCCCCGTTCACGTCAATCGTCGCGCCGGTCACATAATGTGCCTCATCGCTCGCAAGGTATACCGCCGCCGCACCGATATCCTCCGTTTTGCCCAATCCGAGCGGAATGGTTTTGCCTAAATCTGCCACTCCCTGAGCGCCGTGCGTCTGATATAAAAGCTCTGTTTCAATAATACCGGGAGCAATGGCATTTACCGTAATGTTGTATGGCGCGCCCGTCCGTGCAAGCGTTTTTGTCATACCTATCTGCCCGCTTTTGGTTGCCGCGTAATGCACATGCCCGAAAAGCGCGCCCCGTTCGCCCACCACCGAAGAAATAAAGATAATTCTGCCGCCGTTTTGCTGCTTCATTTTCTCCATTGCATATTTTGAACACAAAAACCCGCTTGTAAGGTTGGTTTTAATAATTCTGTCCCAATCCGCTTTATCCATCTCAAAAATATTTTTATCCTGCGAGGTTCCGGCGTTGTTGACTAATATATCCAGCCTGCTTATTTCCCCGAACATCTTTCTTACCTGCCCTTCGTCCGACACATCCGCCGGAAATACCGCGGCTTTTCTGCCCATCTTCTGAATCGCCTCCGCCACCGATTCCGCTTCCTGCACAGCCGAATGGCAATTAATGATCACGTCAGCGCCCGCTTTGGCAAAGCAAAGGGCAATGCCTTTCCCGATGCCGCGCGACGAACCCGTCACCAACGCTGTTTTCCCTGTTAAATCAAACATCTTATCATCTCCTATGCTTTTATTTTATGGGAAATCAGCGCCTGTGTCAAGGTAAAAAAAACAGCAAAATCCCAAAAGAACTTTGCTATTGACATTTTCCCCGTCCGGGTATATAATTATAATTTAATTCTATATTGTTTTACCAAATTCACAAACTGCTCCCTTGTTCTCACGTCCGCGGCCTTAAATATCTTTTTCAGCCTGTATTTGAGCGTATAAACAGAAATGTAGAGCTGTTCCGCCATTTTTTCGTATTCCGTTTTATGAGTTAGCCCTTCCATGATTTTCATATCAATTTCATCACAGCCGCAAAATAGATTTTCCAGCAGAAAGAACCGGCGGATTTCCGGGTCGGAAAAAAACTGGTCTCTGGGGTAATCAAGATTCTTGGGTTTTTCACTCGCTGCACCCGGCCGGAAAAAGCCGGTGCTCTCCCTCGCGATGATGCCGCAGGATACGGTTGCCCGCAGCGAGTGGATTGACGGCTGCGTTGACAGGTATTTATACAGATTGACAGCCTGCCGCCCCACTTCTTCGTAATTTAACGTAATTGTAGTGAGCGACGGCTGTATCATACTGCCCATTTTTGTATTGCCGTTCCCGATTACGAAAAGATCATCGGGTATTGTTATGCCATATGTCCCTATCTCACGAATAAGATAGACCGCCGCAGCGTCATTTGCGCATATCACAGAATCATACTCTTTGATGTGCCGAATGAATCTCCTGAAACATTCCTCTAAAGACCCGTCATTTCTATATACGCAACTTTCTGCAGCATTAACGCCGTATTTTACCGCCTGCTCAAAATAGACCTTTTCCCTGATCATGTCGGAAGCGGCGCTTGGATTAAAGCCGAAAAGGGCGGTTTTCTTTCTGCCTGCCCCAGACAAATATTGCAGACAATGCGTCACCATATCCCCCCTGTCGGGCGCAATATAGCTGACTTTCTCCGAAACCTCCGCCGGCTCACCGCAAATGAGCAAAGCCCTGCCGCCCACGCTGTGAATCTGCCGGACGGTTTGGTAAATCCACGCCGCGTCCGTGCCCAGAATCATGATATAATTTACGCAGTATTCCCGTATCTTCTCCGGATCAATGATGTTCAGGCTATAATCGTACCTTGTTGCCTCCTGTTTGACGGAATGAACGGCATCGCTGCACCATTTGGACGACGAATAAGTTTTTTCTATCAGGATAGGGATTGTCTTAACATGCATTTTCTTCACCTTGTTTGTTATTTTATCATTGGTAAGATTATTATATCATATATCGGATGGATTGTAAATAAATCTTTAAAGGCTCTATAATAAATGTTGGGGTAAGAAAATAGAGCTTTACAAAAGTTCTATAAAAAAGGTAGAGCATTTTCACTAATCATTTTATCATATCCTTGTGTTTTAAATTGTAAACATCCTTTTAATTCATCTTACTTTTTTTATATAAGCCATATTGAAACAAAAATATACGGGCTCATTTTACAGGCAAGGACTGAGCCGGGATATGAATTTCCCATTAAATTTTCATAGGTACTTATCTTTTTTATCTATATTGCAAATTCCATGATATTTTCCGTTAAAGTGTTGTTCTAAACCATCTGGCATTAAAAGTACAACAGGTATATTTTTAGGTGCAATAATTTCAATGTAAAATTTATTTTTTTCCACTTTCCATTCTACTGATACATTACCATTTTTAGTACAAACAATGCCCTTTGCATAAGTTTCTAAGCCAATATGCGGCTCAATACGAATTTCTTTATACGCTATTTTGTTAGGCCTAACACCCAAAACCATAGCAGTATACTCATAGATTGGCAATGAACCCCATGCGTGACAATCACTTCTCTGCGTTACAAAATCCTCCATCCATGTTGTGACATGAAGTTTTAACATTTTATGCCACGGCTCCCACTTATCTATCATATAATCATATAAACCGCTTTGTTCCAACGCGCGGAAATAAAAATAACTCATAGCATACGATGGTTGCGCAATATGCTTTTGAATTGCATTTTGCAGAATAGATTTTGCTTGTTTTTTTGAAATTAATTTTGCCAATACTGCCCAGAATTGAGTATGCATTGAATATGCTTTTATATCAACGCCATCACAATATAAATGTTCTGTATCATCCCAGCAATTTTTTTGTATAGCCCCAAGAATTTTAGATTTACGCAGCAAATATTCTTTCGACATTCCATTCCTTCCAAGAAAACGATTGATTTCAGCAGCGTTTTCTAATGCCACAGCATACATCAAATTATAAACTGTCAGGATTCCATTTTTACCTTTTGGCGGTGAACCTTTATTTGTCTGCCATTGGGAAACCCAATCAACATATTCCCAATAATTCAAACTTTCTACCAACTCGAATTTTCCTATTTTCATATCAAAATGAGTTAAAATTGCATCAATAGTTGGTAAAAAAAGTTTTAAAAATTTCATATCTCCCCAATAATATAAATAATCATGAAGCATATAAATGAAATGAAGTGAAAATCCAGGAATCACCTGCCTTAACGTACTGGGATAACGTGATTGTAATAAACCTTCAGGCATCAAAGAAGAGTGAAAATCCCAAATAGCACGTTTTGCGAGACGATTATCATTTGAAATCTGGTATGTAAAAAGCGCTTGTAATCTTGTATCCATAATATACTGCAATTGCTCATAATATGGGCAATCTTCATATGTATCATGCATACAACACAATAAAGTCCGCACACTTACTTTCCACATCGCATCACTGTTTTGCAATGAAGACTGAAATGAGCCTTCAATATTCAGCGGATAACCATTCTTCAAATAAGCAACATTGCAAACCTTAACATCTCTTTCTCTCGTTTGCACCTTTAGTTTTACATATCGAAATGTCCTGAACGTCATGCTTTCAAATATGTCACAGCCATCATTTTTTTCAAATAAATCACGGTCGCCAATCAAAACGCCGCTTTTATCATCACGTATCATTTTAACATATGTTTTACCTTGCTTTTGAACATAACATTCACTATATACCAGTTCAAAATCTGCTTCTCCGCCCACCGTTTTAAGAATGAGATAACCTGTAGTCAGTTCTCCCGCATCTAAAACAATTTCATATATGGTATTCGCAGGTATAGTTTTTATATGAAAGTCTGTAAAATCTTTATAATCCAGTTTTTGCATTGGAATCTGTCTGGGTTTAAGCTCCCTCCCTTGTATTTCGCCAAATGTATTTACTCCAATAAAAGTTGGGGCAAATATAACTGCCGGTTTCCATAGACTATCATCATAATCAATTGTATTCCATTGATTATCCAAATGCTCGCGAAGCAAATGATAGCCAGCCCCCACATACTGACCATAATCCGAACTAATAAATTTAATTTTACTTTCATTAAAAAAGAGCCAATTTTCATCAGTGCTTATTTTTTGAATAGTTTTTCCTTTATATTTGATACCGCCATGCAGCATAAAACCGCAATCGCTGCTAATAAAATTGGCAGGGCAAGCCGATGCGCGTTCAGTTATAGGTTTGTCAATCAGGCGAAGAACCACAACGCCAATTGTATTTTTCCCTATTTTCAAATATTCACTTAAATCAACTTCATCATAGTATCTTTCCCAATGAGTGCCTTTGCACGGACCATAACAAACCCTAACTCCGTTTATATATAGCTTGTAAAATCCTTCAGCACAAATTAAAGTCTTTAAGCTCATATTATCTGTATTTTCCAACTTAAAATTTCTTCTAAAATAATTCAATTCATGTTTATGTTCTATACTTCCGCTCCAAATCCAATTACTCATATCATAATTTCCCTCGTTTTTTTATATAAAATGCTTTTCATAATTAGGCTTTCCTTAAAAAGCCCACTTTTTTGAAAGCTGCAGTTTTTCTAGCCAAAACTGCAAAAAGGCATGAAGCAATTTGACTATGTTCATAGCCAAAAATGCCAGATTGATGGTAGTTTCTGCCGTGGTTTTCAACTTAGCCATTATCCTGCTCAGTCCATATGCTATTTTACCGATGCCAAATTTACCCTCAACA